>PJTZ01000016.1_pt1 | contig 304880 bp, 232 predicted proteins | sample 1512131 | NCBI WGS metagenome assembly PJTZ01 (sample SAMN08177679, study PRJNA422409) | Soil metagenome, whole genome shotgun sequencing project. | reverse complement strand
GGGTCGCGAGTTCGAATCTCGTCTTTCGCTCAGTTGCCTAGGTGGTGGAACTGGTAGACACGCAGGACTTAAAATCCTGTTCCCGTTAAGGGAGTGCGGGTTCGATTCCCGCCCTAGGTACTTCAAAAACCGCTTCTATTTCGAATAGAAGCGGTTTTTTCGTTTTAGGAGCAAAAGCAGCACCTAAATTCTCGTAGATTTCAAAACTTCATCCGTTGTATCCGTATGGCATTCAATATGGCCAATAACGCTACCCCAACATCGGCAAACACCGCTTCCCACATCGTAGCTAGTCCCCCTGCTCCCAGGATAAGTACAATCGCTTTCACACCAAAAGCCAATCCGATGTTCTGCCAAACGATTTTCTTTGTCTGTTTTCCAATGTTGATTGCCATAGGAATTTTGCTGGGCCTATCGTCTTGTATCACGACATCAGCTGTTTCGATCGTCGCGTCGCTTCCTAGCCCGCCCATCGCGATTCCAACATCACTTAGCGCCACTACAGGCGCATCATTCACACCATCTCCGACAAAAGCAACACTTTCGCCCTTGGCTTTGATTTCTTTTACTTTGTTCAACTTGTCCTCCGGTAATAAATCACCAAAAGCATTATCTATACCCAATTGCTCCGCTACATGCTTTACCACGGTACTTTTATCTCCACTAAGCATCGTCGCTTTAACATGGAGTCTATGCAGTAAATTGATAGTCTCCCGCGCATCTTCTTTTATCGTGTCTGCAATGGTGATATAACCGACAAATTTATTATCGTAAGCAACGGCAATAGTCGTATAAACGATGCTATTAGGATCTAAATCATATTGAATTTCAAATTTATCCATCAGTTTGAAATTTCCGACCAATATATCGTTTCCATTGACAGTCGATTTTAGTCCGTGTCCGGCGATTTCTTCTGTGTTTTCCAACCTAATTTCATTACTCGGTTTTCCAACGTATTCATGAATAGCAGTTGCTACAGGATGCGTGCTGTGACTTTCTAAAGTATTAACCATCTGAAGTATTTCCTCTTTGTCAAATGCTGTATTAAAATTCACCTCCTGTACTTTGAAAACGCCCTCGGTCATTGTCCCTGTCTTGTCCATCACGACATTTTGGATATTGGCAAGCACATCTAAAAAGTTACTTCCTTTAAATAATATTCCGTTTCGGCTCGCGGCACCAATTCCACCAAAATAGCCTAGAGGGATACTGATTACCAGTGCACAAGGACAGGAAATTACCAGAAATATCAGTGCCCTGTATAGCCAGTCGGCAAAAACATAATCCGAAACAAACAGAACTGGTAGGAGCGCAATTCCAATAGCGAGGAATACAACAATAGGCGTATAGATTTTGGCGAACTTACGGATAAACAATTCCGTAGGCGCTTTTTGAGAAGTGGCGTTCTGTACCAGTTCCAAAATCTTGCTTAACTTGCTATCACTATAGGCTGTGGTTACTTTTACCTGTGATACGGTATTTAAATTTATCATTCCTGCCAACACCGTTTCACTCTTATTTTTTGTATCGGGTTTGCTTTCTCCCGTTAACGCCGAGGTATTGAACGACGCCGAATCCGATAACAATTCTCCATCCAGACCCAATTTTTCTCCAGGTTTCAGCTGTATGGTTTCACCGATATTTACGGATTCTGCTTTGACTATCTGTGGTTCATTATCTCTTAAAACAGTGACTTCATCGGGCCTTTGGTCAAGCAACGATTTGATATTGGATTTTGCCCTTGAGACCGCCAAAGTCTGGAATACTTCGCCGACGCTGTAGAACAGCATTACGGCAACGCCTTCTGGATATTCTCCAATGGCAAACGCCCCAATAGTAGCAAGGCCCATCAAAAAGAACTCCGAAAAAACTTCCCCCTTGCCGATGCTTTCCACGGCTTCTTTGAGTACGGGCAGCCCTACTGGAACATAGGCGGCTACATACCAGATAATCCTTACCCCATCCGTAAACCAGGTCTGCAGGAACCAATTGTCCATAGCTATACCTGCCAACAATAATAAGAGGGAAATAATAGCAGGCAGAAACAATTTAAAAACGCTGTCGTTAACGTTCGAATGATCGTGTCCATGATCATCGCCACTACAACAACCTTCATTATGAATAATTTCTTTCGCACCTGCTTTGGTATATATTTTTTCTTCTTCTCGTGTGCAACAAAGTTGTCTACCCTGTGCATCATATATATGTTTGTGCGCCATTATAATAATATTTTTACCTTACATCCTGTTGTCTATTTCTTAACACTATCCCCTATTTTTACTTCGCTATTTTTACGAAGTTACAAAAGAAGAGCATGCGATGCACGTGAGACTCTCTAATTCTGTAGCGGCATTCTGCAAGTTTCTCTTAAAAAGTTGGTAGTTTATTCCTTTTAAAAAGTTTGTTTTATTCTATGATAAAAACATTTAATCGTATTAATTGTCCTATTGAAACTGTATGAACATGATCGATATAATACTTTTGCTTATCTTCTTAGCTTCCATATGGAATGGGGTAACTAGGGGGTTCTTTGCTGGGATGGCGGGATTGGTATCTTGGTTGGGAAGTTTACTAATTACATTCGCATTATATAGACATGTCGCTCATTTTTTTGAGGCAAATATCACAACCGGTGTATGGGTAATGCCGTTGTCCTTCCTGTTCACATTGCTTATCGTTGGTTCCGTGCTGGCGCTGTTCACTACTAAAGCGTTAAACGCTATCCCGTTAAAAATACAGAAACACCGCTTGAACAATATTTTTGGATTCATACCCGGTGTCGTCGCTGGACTGCTCTATGCCGCTATCACGGCCAGCCTTTTACTTTTAATGCCCCTTTCGGAAACGTTGACGTTACAAACTCGGGAAAGCAAAATCGCAGAGCGGTTGACAAACGGATTGGTATGGATCGAGCAACCCTTCACACCAGCGCTTGAGGCGGTAAACCGTTCCATCAATAAAATGACCATTGCGCCTGAATCCTCTGAAAGTGTCAGTCTTCCTTTTGTGGTGGAAAATCCAACACCCAGGCCAGACTTAGAAGTCCAAATGCTCAAACTTATTAACGAAGAGCGGACCAAAGCAAACCTGTCGGTACTCACGCTCGACGAAGAATTAACACCAATAGCCCGCCAGCACGCAGAAGATATGTTTGCAAGAAGTTATTTTTCTCACATCTCACCAGAAGGAAAGACACCTTTTGATCGTATACGCGCCGCTCATATTAGTTTTCTCATCGCAGGCGAGAATTTGGCACTTGCGCAAACTCTTCCCTTGGCTCATGAAGGACTGATGAATTCTCCGGGGCATCGTGCCAATATCCTTCGAAAGACATTTGGCCGTGTAGGAATTGGTGTCCTCGATGGTGGTATATACGGTTTGATGATCACACAAAAATTTCGTAACTGAAGTTGTTTACATTGGCTTAAGTCTATATTCGATCAAGCAACCTCTAAGATCAGCATGATCGGGATTTTCTTCGGTAGGACCAGAGGTTACTGCTGATCGGTCCGTGATAAGATAAATCCTCCTTCCATCTGGCGAGAGACAGATATCCCGATAACGGACATCCGCTGCGAATAATCTTTCCGGATCGCCTTGGACACCTCTTCCATCCGCAGTAAGTGTTATCCGATACACAGCGCCTTGTTTTAAGCTGGTAACGAGCAGACTGTTCTGCCACGCCGGGATTCCCCTGTGATTATAATATATGAGGCTGCTGGGCGCGATGGACTGCCAATCTTGGTTTTCGCCTGATCTTATTTTTTCCATCTTTACACGTAGCGAGTCATTGCCGGTTGGCATAAAACTGTAGAGTGGATCGCGATATTCAGTTCCCCATAGGGTTGCCGTCGCCGCTTCATCCTCAATGAGAGGAAGCATAGTATTCCATTCTCCCTGTATCTTCTTATCGTCGGAAACGGCTGCTGCAAGCCCATTGTAATTACCATCAGCATAGCCTACTATCAGGGGGTGTCCATAATTTTTACCTTGTTCAATCAAGTTAATTTCATCATCAGACATCGGTCCATGCTCGCAAGAATACAGATAAGAAAAATTAGCCGACTTGGCCCAAGAAAGCCCTTGCGGATTGCGGTGACCAAAGGAATAAACCGGAGAACCGTGAAGCGGACTATTTGTTGCAAAATCTAGACTATAACGCAATATCTTACCTTCTTTACGATTGAGGTCTTGCGCATGATTCTCCCGTCCTACATTACTATACTGCCCCGCTCCCATATCACCCAATGCATAAAAGAGAAAATATTTACCATTCTGCTGCGTCCATTCCAACCTTCCCCCGTTGTGGTCGTTACTACCTGGTATCTCCTGATCAATCACCTCTTCATCACGCAGTAGATTTGTATGTTCATCATATCGAAAACGCGATAGTTTGGACATAAAATCGTTCCCTGACAGGTGCTTATAGATATAAGCTAGGTACACATAGGGGCTTCCCTCCGTAAATTTAGGATGGAGCACCATCCCCATCAACCCACCTTGTGGCCATGGTTTGTCGTCTAAATCTAAGGTATCATAACGTGGAAATTCGCGAGCCATACTAAGATCAAGAACCACTTTCATATCCTTCGTCTCCGGGTCAATCCGCAAAACACGGTAGGTTTTACTCTCCGTAATCCATAAATGGTCGTCTGCTCCATACACGATGGACCAAGGATCTGCCAGCTTGGAACGCAGAATAGTTCGTTCAAAATGAGGTGTCTGTCCATAAAGACTTAGCCCGACTATATAAAAAGATAAAAAAGTGATTATTGCTTTAGTCATTCGTAAATGTTATATCCAACTTGACACGGAACCGTTCTGATTATCCTCATAAAACGTCTTAGTAAAGAACGTTGATTAAGAAAATTTGTTTCCAAGGTGTAACTTTCTCTTTAAGGATTATTTTTGTATTAGAAATTATTTGTGGAAAATCGGATTCTGGATTTTTAAAAATCAATGGCGTTTCTTGGGTTTGATTACACACATATTTATTGTTATATTATATTCATGCGGGAACTCCGGATGAGGAGTTTATCCTGCTTAAACTGATTTGCTAAATCTGCTTTAAGCTGCGTCCAAAAGACCTCTTCTCCGGTTGGAGACATCACTTCATATATAATCAGCTCGTCTCGTTCATGCCCTTCTTCTGGGTTATCCCAGATACCGGTAACAGGCGACCGCTGATATACGGTAACACCTCCAAATTTTCTGACAAGCAAATGGCGTAAATCATCAAAATAGTGTTGTGGAAATGCACTATTCTTATTGTTTTTCAGCGGTAGGAAAATTTCAAAAAGAAGCCTTTTATCCAACCTATCCTGAAACCGGTGAATAAGCTTCCAAGCCCGTTCAGCAGGGATCTGCTTTTCAACCTTGAGCCGTTTTCCTTCTTGGTCGATGTAATTTGTAAAGAATGCTTCCAGCTGCGCCCGAAGTTCTTTCGGGAGATCCCTAAGCGTGTTGACTTTTTTGTATATGAGAGAAGCTACAGATACAGCAATAAAACGATCATTCCGAATCATTTTATCGCTGTCATTGGATTCTGCTTGATGGATCACGAACGCACCAATTACCCGGCATTCAACCGCACATGTCGGAAAAGCACTAGATTCAGATAAGACTATGACATCTAGGGGATCGCCGTCTTCTCCCTTCGTCCCTGGCAAAAAACCAAAATCAAAAGGAAAGACCATACCTGCCGGTAACATTTTTTTTAGTTTCATCCGTCCACTTACAGAATCGTATGTATATTTTTGATCACTGCCCGCAGGCGTTTCTATAATTACTGAAATAGTGTCCATAATATTGGTATATCCGTATCTTCAACAATTGGGACACCTAAAAGGTTCTGATTAATCTTGATTCTACTTTCCTATAAAATCTGGGATCAGTTTTTGGGAACCTCGTGTAGCATGTTTTCGGATTCTAAAGGGTATCCTTCGGACAATAAGCTGACTTTCGGTGGATGCAATATGTGAATGGTTCTCAAATTTGGTTTATTTTTTGCATAGTAGAGCATAGTAGAAAAATTAAAGATCAGAATTATGCATACGACACGCTACATGTTTTTGTTTTTAACGGTATTTTTTTACAGTTCTTGCCGGGATAGAACTCCTACAACAAAAAAAGACACGGAATCTGAGATACCAGAAACCAGATTGCTGATTAGCATTTCACAGCGGCAACTATATGTAATGGAAGGAGACGACACAATAAAGCGGTATGCGATATCCGTAGGTAAACAGGGACATCCTACACCACAGGGCGAATTCGAAATCCACCAGATCGATTGGAATCCCGACTGGACACCGCCTGACAGCGAGTGGGCACAGGATCAAAGTTACAAGCAACCCGGTCAGGCCGGAAACCCCATGGGGCGAGCTCGCATCATTTATAAAATGCCCTATACCATACACGGCACTACCGATCTGGAATCATTAGGTGAAGCTGAGTCGCATGGTTCAGTACGCATGGCCAATGCTGAAGTAATCGAGCTCGGACGTTTCTTAATGGAACAGTCGGGTACGAAGCGATCCGAGGAGTGGTTCAACCGCGTACTGAGCGATTCTGTGACGATGGAATCGGTGAAGTTGGAGAAGAGTATCCCGCTGACGAATGTAGAATGAGGATAGACAAATTATCAGCGCTTGTAAAATAAATATTCCGTTTCAAGTTTATCAAGAAACCGGAATAGCATTTCATTCATTTCATGGAGATCGTAACTTCGAATTTCATCAGGCTTCTGCACATACCGATAAGCGGTATTATTTGTCAAAAAATCTAATTCTTCTGCAATAAGCAACTCTATAACAGCTGGTGTAAGTTCCATATGACATTGAAAACCATAAACGAGATTATGATATGCTACGATTTGTCTTGGACAACCTACAGTTGTCGCTAATATTTTGCTTTGCGATGTAAGGCCGGGCATATCATTGTGCCAATGTCCAACAGGTAAATTGGCACCAAAATGATTTATCTTTTCATCTTTCAAACCATCGGTTGTAAGCTGTATGGAAAACACACCAATTTCTTTTTCAGGGCTGTGGTCGTAACGAGCGCCCAACGCTTCACCGATAAGCTGCGAACCGAGACAGACCCCAATCACTGCCTTGCCTGCATGAACTGCTTTGCGTATGAGTGCTTTTTCTCCGATTGCATCAAAATGAGGACATTCGTCTCTTGTTGTATTCGGACTTTGTGGACCGCCCATAACAATCAACAAGTCCATATGATCCACTGTATCTGGTAAAGGTTGGTTTTCATACACTTTAGAAAAGGTAACATTATGCTTTCTTTGCTTTGCCCAGTCTAAATAGGCTCCAGGTGCTTCAAAAACTTCGTGCTGTACAAAATGAACATTCATTGTCGTATATGGGTTAATGCTAATCTTTCTATTACTTTTTGCGATATGGTAAAGTTACAAACAATAGATCGATTATAGTAAAAACAGGCGTACGCGCAAGGTTTAACATCCAGCGATAAAAAATTAATGGCTATCTTTTTTAATAGATAAATTATATTTCCCCCTGTCGGAACTATATATCTCTGCCATAAATCGATAAAATTCTGCATATTTTTCTTGAGGGTAAGTCCCCTCTTGGAGTTGAATCATACGATAACTTGTCAATATACCATTTGATATCGCAATGCGTAACTCGTATATACCCATCTCCGTTTCTAGTCGTTTGTTAACCGGCATGGTGAATGTATCTATATCATCTGGCAACGTATAATGCATGATATCTATATCGGTGTATCCACGGTTGATATACAATTCGTTGGTTCGGTTTCGCGTCGCAGGTATTGGTCGTGCCTGATTAAATATATTCGGATGTAAAATAGCCTGTGTCCCCGATTTTACCACATAATTTTTTATCGCGAGATCAAGCGTTTCGCAGATGGCGATTGAATCCTTATCCGCTGAAATCATTTCGTAATCAATCTTACGGAAACTGATATGGTCGATATCATACCATTTTTTCGCGTTTTTGGTCTTCTCCTGCTCGCTCATAAAGGAATTATAATAATGATTATCAAACTGTCCGCCACTAAATGTAGTTTTCAAACGCCCTTCCAACGAGCCATCCGCCAATATGTTAAAATGTCCTTCTCGATACTGCAGGCTTGCCTCATGGCTAAATTTGGGCGTACGCATGATCTTCCCTCCCTCCGCGGAACAGGCGATAACGAGCCGATCATCCGTAAAATCGCTTAAGAATCCAAAGGGTATTTGCTGGTTGGTACATTCCAGCCAAGTTGTATCGTTTTCAAAGGGTATACATAAGATAATATGGTTACCATCAGAGACATTTGCAAAATCAGCAGTGATATCTCTTTTATATGATCCAGCCTCCACAATACAGTAATAGGAAGGAATATTAACGACATCCAATAAGCTCTGCATATAATTGACTAAGGCCTTACAATCGCCATATCCCAACTGATCGACTGTTTCAGCGGGAAAAGGTTCAATGCCCCCTATTCCCACTTGAATACTAATGTAACGGGTCTTATCTTGCATGTACTTATATAATGCTTTTGCTTTCTCTTTGGGCAAATCTATATCTTTCGTCAATTCCTTCACGCGTCGGACAGTCGCTTCTGGAAGTACACGTTTATCTGCCAATAGATAATCATAGTTCCATTTCCCAAATTCTTGCCAATCCTTAAAATGACCTGTTTTTTTGAAGTATTGAAAGTTTTCCGGAACGATCCTAACACGCGTAGCATGGAGATCGCGTGGAGGGCTATAAGGTTCAGACTGACGCGCAGGAATATCCTTCAGCTCCCAAGTATATGTTTTCGTCTTTGCATCCTCTTGGACAACAGCTTCTGCTTCATAATTTTGTTGATGTATGCGAATTCTCTCTGTTGGGCGACACGTAAAGACATAGCTGCTCCGTTCAATAGCCACATCGTAAGCATAATCTGGCGCCCAAGACGGAATCAACAGGTTTTGATTCTCTTTGATTTCTACGCTGTAAACAATAGTATAAGGGTAGTTGTATACCGCAGGGCTGTAATCTTTCATCCGAGTATCATCGTATAGATTACTTTGACCAGATGCACTCCTATCCCGAAAGTCTTTCAGTGAAAATTTTCCGATTGAAACACCAAATTCATTAAATATCTCCCCTTTTACGTTTTTTATCTTTCTCGATTTATTATAATACAGTTCAATACTCCCGTGTTCCTCTCCGCTCCTATTATGGACGGTCACGGCACGTGTGATCCGGACGGTCACATCGTTAACACTTTTCATATCAATTTCTACACGTTCGTTTCTGACGGTAGCGTCCGCCCGTTCTTTTAAGTGCGTATTAATCAAATCCACCGAATACATATTTTGCCCTCTTAAGCCTAGGTGCATAACACCAGTCAATAGTAGGATTAACCATAATTTTCTTGTCATAGCTTATTTTTTAGTGAATGCAAAATCTACTTTCTGATGTTGTATTATTCTAGAATAAAATTCTTTTAGATGAAAATATTCGTCTACTTCGTAAATTGCTTTATTCAAAGCCAGTTCTTGTTTAAGCATTAATCTGCCTTCTTCATATTGCGACTGATAGGTATATCTCGCGGCTGATTCTGGGAGGGCCAGAGCGGTATTCTTAGGCTGACGCTCTATATGAAAGTCTTTTGGTAACTGAATGGAAATGGTATATGATTCTTTCTGCTTAGAGCCAAGATCTACAGGATAGCTTCTTTCCTCTAAATTAAAAGGATTTTTTGTCATTCTATTTATCAATATAGGATTGAAGGCAAAGCTTTTCTCTCGTACGTTATCGGAAAAATCCATGCTAACCTTGTAGCTTTCAACAAGGTTGTTATCTAAACTGTCCAATTGATAGATATCTCCGTCCTCAATTTTCATGTTGGCAGAATTATTCATCCGTTCTTCGATATAGATGTCTAATGATGAAAACCTCCGGATATAATTTCTATGGTTCAGTGCATCCAATCCTTGATAGGTTATACGGATATTTCCTTTGAATTGACCTACTTCATCTATGTTTCCGGTGATTTCAAAATGAGTAGAGGCATTAATCTCATTCTCTAGCTTTATCCATTCGGAAGATTTTTTTGAATAGATAATACGACCACTGCCGTTAATACACCGAAGAGGTAAAAGACCGAATGGAAGATTTTCTTCCGATGCATCTAGAAAATAGTTTTTACCGTTCACCCGAACCTGCGCGACAAGATAGTTGAAATCAGAAATGACCGGATGTATAGTTTTTGGAAGACCATTTTCCCGCGTTGATACCAAGACAGGATACGCTTCAATCCCTGCGGCACCACAAGCAGAAATCAGCGAAAGATTAATATCTCCAACATTTCCGTTTCTTCTTTCTAAAGCTTCCTTTACACCATATTGACTGTATTTTCCGTACATCTTATTCCACTTGATTTGTTTTTTGATATAACTATATATCTTACGAGCCTTATCTTCATCAGAATCACCGTCTGTATATATTTCGGGCAAAATACGCTTGAAATTATTCTCCCGGTCAATCTGCCCGCCAAATGAACGGTTACTCAATAGCTCTCTGTCTACATCTTTCCATTCTTTGGTAAGATTCTGGCGTGCTCCATTTGTCGAATAATATTGCATAAGTTCGAAGTTGATTGCCGATTTATAGTTTTTCGGAGCCAACATATAGCTTTCTTCTTGGAAGGCGGGAATGTCTTTCATGATATAGGTTAACTGGGAACAATCCTGCCGACGCCCATTCAGTAAAAAATGATCTTTCAACAATTTTGATTTTTGGTCGGTTAATTTATAGGAACCAGTCAGGGTTACATTATAGTTGTAGAGAGCTGGAATTATTGCCGTATATTCGCTGTAAAGTTTAGGGATATCATCTTGATATTCCCAAGTTCTGTAGTTAAAAATATCAGGGGATTGTATCTCATATTCAATATCGATAATACAATTTTCCGTAATGTTCGGCAACGTGAATTTACTCAAGTTTACAAATTCATTCACTTTTTCGTGAAAGACGGCTCCTTTATCCATCTCCACCGTGTGTATCTTTCCGTCTACATAATGCGTATGTCCGCGAATCTGGCTTACGGTTTCAAATTTATTTCCAATTTTATAGAGCGGAATAACGTAATTGGCCTTATCAAATCCCTCTTTATCCAAGATCTTAATCCGAACGCCATAACGGTGTATGACCCGTAACTCCCGTTCGCCCTCGTCCACCTGTATGTCTGATCTTCCTTTTTCTAACATCACCACAGCATGAGATGTCGAATCAATTATTGGCGAACTAGGTATTTCAAAATCACGAAAAGAAATCGAGGGCAGCTCATTAGTTTGGGCTTGCGTATTGGCAAAAAGTACTTGGAAAATCCAAACAAGAGTAAAGAATCTGTACATCATAATTAGGTGTTTTTTTGATGTGAATATAACAAAAAAAATATATCTAAAATAGATGTACTATTTTTTAAATTACGCACTCATTCGACAAAAGGATTATCCGTAGTTTTTGTGGGGTCATAAAAACGTTTTCATTTAAAATTTTGTTACTTTTAACTGTTACCGGCGACGCTTATCAAATGATGCATATAAATCAACAGGCGAAATTCAGCAAGTTTCGGGTTTTATAGCAGCTATTTTCTGCTGACATTTGTTAAAAATCATACTGATGAACGAACAACAAGAACTCAATTACAACAGAATCGCAGAAGCAATTGAATACATCAGAAACAATTTTAGAGGACAGCCTACGCTTGATGAAATTGCTAGAAAAGTCCATTTAAGTCCTTTTCATTTTCAACGGTTATTTAGCGAATGGGCGGGAACAACACCTAAAAGGTTTCTTCAATATATCAGCATTGAACACGCAAAAACATTATTAAAAGATAAACAAGCAACCCTTTCTGCTACCGCTTTTGAAACGGGACTTTCAGGAACGGGACGCCTACATGATTTGTTTGTCAAAATTGAAGGAATGACACCCGCCGAATATAAGAATGGCGGAAAACACCTCTCTATTAATTACAGCTTTGCCGAAAGTCCATTCGGCAACCTCATTGTTGCTTCTACGTCCAAAGGCGTTTGTTATATGGCTTTCTTTACTGATGAAACAAGTGCAATAATCGATCTAAAACAAAAATTCCCGAACGCCACATTTCAACGCCAATTAGATGCAATACAACAACATGCTCTATTCATTTTCAAAAACGATTCGAGTAAACTTTGTGATATAAAACTGCATTTAAAAGGAACGGATTTTCAATTAAAAGTTTGGGAAGCACTTTTGAAAATCCCAATGGGGAAACTTTTCACCTATGGAGATGTCGCTACACAAATCGGCAAGCCAAATGCGTCCAGAGCAGTAGGTACAGCTATTGGAAGTAACCCTATAGCCTTTCTTATCCCCTGTCATCGTGTAATCCAATCATCCGGTAACATTGGTGGTTATATGTGGGGGAGTACAAGAAAAACCGCAATCATTGGTTGGGAAAGTGCAAAAACAAATATGGTGAAAGAATGAAACTATTTGACGAACGCATTGACAGCATAAAAAATTGGTTACCACAAGATGGGATTGTAAATTATTACGGGAAGTTGTTTAATCAACAAGATGCTAATTATTACTTCGAAAAATTGTTAATGGCGGTTGATTGGCGGAATGATGAGGCAATTATCTTTGGAAAGAAAATCATTACGAAACGAAAAGTGGCATGGTATGGTGAAAGACCTTTTGAATATACTTATTCTAAAACCACCAAAAAAGCATTGCCCTGGACGACAGAAATTTTGGAGCTCAAAAATATAGTAGAAAAAGAAACCAATGAAACGTTTAATTCCTGTTTACTCAATCTCTATCACGATGGCAATGAGGGTATGGCGTGGCATAGTGACGGCGAAACTGATTTGAAAAAGAATGGCGCAATTGGCTCCTTAAGTTTCGGTGCTGAACGAAAATTTGCGTTTAAACACAAAACAAGCAACGAGAAAGTTGAATTAATGTTGGAACACGGAAGTCTGTTGGTCATGAAAGACACTACACAGACCCATTGGTTACATAGACTTCCTCCAACTAAAAAAGTGACAACACCACGAATAAATCTGACGTTCAGAACGATAGTAGAATAAAACTTCGCTCTGGTTCGAATTCACGTCAACCAAATTAAGCCCGAACCCTTCGTTTCGAACCCCGTCCAACCCTTCTGTTCTCATCCCTCTACGGGCGTTAAATAGAAAAGCTTTAGAAATAAAAAAGCTCCAATCTTTATGATTGAAGCCCTGCGGAGAGTGAGGGATTGGTTCAGCCGCTCATTCCCCAACCATGTCCCTGAACCTTCTAGAATCGAACCCCGTCCAACCCTTCTGTTCTCATCCCTCTACTGGCGTTAAATAGAAAAGCTTTAGAAATAAAAAAGCTCCAATCTTTATGATTGAAGCCCTGCGGAGAGTGAGGGATTCGAACCCCCGAACCTGTGACAGTTAACGGTTTTCAAGACCGCCGCATTCGACCACTCTGCCAACTCTCCGCGACAAAAGTACAAATTTTCTCTTTTATGCAAAACTTTATTTCAAATTTCCAATACACCTGCAGATGCTCTTTTAAATAGCCTATAGCACCCTAGAAACGAAAATATACCTTTGGCATGCAATAAGTTAGTCTACCCTTAACAAAAAATAGTCATTTTATTTTGCAAAATAACCGCAATTGCCTACTTTTGCTACTCCAAAAGGAGGCGCCAATAGCTCAGCTGGATAGAGCAACGGTTTTCTAAACCGTCGGTCACAGGTTCGAATCCTGTTTGGCGTACAAAAGGTGTCGTAAGACGCCTTTTTCTATTATGTTTACTTTTATTGAGATATCACATGACCGTTATCACTGTCCCTTCTTCCAATGGATGCGATACACAAATCAGACAACGGCCATTTTCCACTTCTCTATCTGTTAACACTTCATTGTAATCCATTCGCACACTACCGGCCGTACACTGTGATATGCACGTGCTGCACATCCCGGATTTGCAGGAGTAAGGCAACTTGATTTTGTGCTCCAGCCCTACTTCTAATACTGTCTTGTTATAGGGAATCGTTAAATTATATTCCGTGCCTTGGAAACGAAGTTTGATACCATAGGAAGTCATATCCACAGGTTCCTCCTCCTTCTCATCATCATCTTCCTCTTCTTCGGGAAAATGGAATGTTTCCTTTTTTATACGATTGTCAGGAAATCCCATGCCTAACAAGGTAAACCGTACTAAATCCATATAGAAAACAGGGCCACAAGTAAAGAACAATACATCGCCGTTTGCGGGCATTTGTCCCTTTACGATATGGATAAGATATTCTCGATTTAGTCGCGCATGCAAAAGATTCTTTGAACTGGAGAATATCCATTCAATTTTCAATCGGTCAGGATATTGCTTTTGCCACTCCAGTAATTCCTCATAAAATACCGTACTTGCTATTGATTTATTGCTATATACCAAGACAACTTTGGTTTTATCTTCTGCAACCAATGCTGTTTTCAAAATAGAATAAAGTGGTGTAACGCCAACGCCAGCACCAAAAAGAAACAATGTACGTTCGCGATCTCTTTTGGGTTCATAATAGAATAACCCCTGCGGTTCTAATACCTCAATAATATCACCTACCCGGGTTTGATGATGTAACAAGCGGGAAATCTCTCCATTATCTACTCTTTTTACCGTGATGGTAAGCGGCTCCTCCACATCGGGTGAACTACTGAAAGAATAGGACCTCCTCACCTCTCTTTCTCCAAAAATGAAAGAGACTGTCAAAAATTGTCCTGCTTTGGGTTTTGGATAGTTTCCTGATAAGTCTTTAAATACTAGCGTAACCGTATCGTTGGGTTGATATATAATGTTCGAAATCTCAAATTTATACATGTCATAAAAGTAGCCTAATTCTTGAAACTAGGCAAATAGATAGCTTCTATGAGATATAAAAAAATCCCGACAAAAAAATTGCCGGGATTATATGATCAATACGTAAATCTTTTATAGCTTACGTTTAACTTCTACTTGCTCGTAAGCCTCTACAATATCACCAACCTGTATATCATTGAAACGGTCGATATTCAATCCACATTCATAACCTTGTGCTACTTCCTTGACATCGTCCTTAAAGCGTTTCAATGAAGCTAATTTACCAGTGTGGATGACAACACCATCACGGATAACGCGGATATCATTGTTACGGTTGATTTTACCTTCGCGCACCATACATCCGGCGATAGTACCCACTTTAGATATTTTAAATGTCTCACGAATTTCAACCTCTGCCACAATTTTCTCTTCGAATTTCGGTGCCAACATACCTTCCATCGCAGATTTCAATTCGTCGATAGCATCATAGATAATAGAATACAAACGGATATCAATTTGCTCATTTTCCGCTATTTTCTTAGCTCCTTGTGTTGGACGTACTTGGAAACCAATGATAATGGCGTCTGAAGCAGATGCTAATAGTACATCAGATTCCGAAATTGCCCCCACTGATTTGTGAATTATATTGACTTGAATTTCATCAGTAGACAATTTCAATAAAGAGTCAGATAATGCCTCAATCGAGCCGTCCACATCACCCTTAACGATAACATTCAGTTCCTTAAAGTTACCGATAGCTAGACGACGGCCGATCTCATCCAATGTAATGTGTTTCGTTGCACGCATACCTTGCTCGCGTTGCAATTGCAGGCGCTTATTTGCCACTTGACGCGCTTCTGATTCACTTTCCATTACATATAGCTTATCTCCTGCTGTAGGCGCACCAGACATACCTAATATCTGCACCGGTACAGATGGCCCTGCTTCTTTCACACGTTCACCACGTTCATTCGTCAGGGCTTTTACTTTACCCGAGTGCGAACCCGCAAGAATAGGGTCTCCAACACGTAATGTACCAGCTTGTATCAATACTGTTGTAACGATACCCCGGCCTTTATCCAACGCAGATTCAATCACAGAACCAACAGCACGTTTTTTTGGATCCGCAGTTAATTCCAACAATTCTGCTTCCAAAACGACCTTCTCTAATAATAAGTCGACGTTCTCTCCAGTTTTTGCTGAGATTTCCTGTGCTTGATATTTTCCACCCCAATCTTCCACCAGAATATTCATACCCGAAAGTTGTTCCCGTATCCGATCTGCATTAGCACCTGGCTTATCTACTTTAGTGAAGGCAAAAACGATAGGGACTCCCGCTGCTTGTGCATGATTAATAGCTTCTTTCGTTTGTGGCATGACCGCGTCATCCGCCGCAATGACGATGATAACAATATCGGTCACTTTTGCTCCCCGTGCACGCATCGCAGTAAAAGCCTCGTGTCCTGGTGTATCCAAAAACGTAATTTTACGATCATCTTCTAATTTCACCGCATAGGCCCCGATATGTTGCGTAATCCCCCCGGCCTCGCCTTTTGTTACATTGGCCTTACGGATATAATCTAATAGAGATGTTTTACCGTGGTCAACATGTCCCATGACGGTAACAATAGGTGCCCTAGGAATTAAGCTCGCTTCATCATCTGGTTCTTCCAGTTCCGTAACTTCCTCATCCTCTGGCTTAATAAACTCCACTTGGTAACCAAACTCTTCCGCCACAATTGTCAAAGTTTCTGCATCCAAACGCTGGTTTATGGATACAAACATCCCCAAACTCATACAAGTCGAAATGACTTGTGTTACTTGCACATCCATCAAATTTGCTAACTCGTTCGCGGTCACAAACTCCGTAACGCGTAAGATTTTGGATTGTGCAGCTTCCTCCATTGCCGCTTCTTCTGCAGAAAGCGCTATATCATCACGCTTCTGTCTACGTAATTTAGCACGTTGTGCAAATTTGCCAGATTTACCAGCCCCGCTCAGACGAGCCAGCGTAGCCTTAATTTGGTCTTGAATTTCTTTTTCGGATGGCTCCTCTTTCGGTGTCTCCTGATGACGTCCTTTTCCGCGATGATCATGGCGCCCTTTTCCATGGGCATGTTGCTGCTGGTTTCCTTGCCCTTGCTTATAACCACCCGTTTGCTGTCCGCCTGCTTTATTGAAGCCGCCGCCACCACCGCGATTCGCGTTACCTTCATTCGTTCCCTTTTGACCCGTTACCGCATTTGGATTAACAGGTGCGTTTTTATTCGAACGTTTGCGTTTGCGTTTATTGTCATTGCTATGTGAAGGTCCCGACGATGAAGCTACGGGTTTACGCTCCACAGGAAGTTGAATTTTACCAACAACTTTAGGTCCGCTTAATGTTTCAGAACGCGCACGTATCACACCTTGGTGAGGTTGTTCGGCTACGGCAGGTTTCTGTTCTTCTTTTACCGGAGGTTTAATTTCTTCAGTTTGTTTATTCATGTCAGCCGCAGGCTCTGCTTTTATTTCTTGTTTTTGCTCTTCCTTCGGCTGCAGATCCTCTTTATCCTCCTTTTTAGGTTTCACTTCCTGCTGAGGAATTTCAGCTTTCGGCTGCTCCACTACAGGCTTAACCTCCTCTTTCTTCGTCTCCTGTTCAATAGGTTTAGTTTCTGGCTCCGCTGTCTTAGGCGATGTTTCTTGTACTACTTCCTCTTTCTCGGACTCTTTCTTAGGTTTGCCGCGTTTAAGGCTATCTAGATCAATTTTTCCAACCACTTTTAATGGACTGGAACTCTCTTCTTTTTCTTTTGTGATAGGTTCCTCCTTTACGGGTTCATTTGTGGGTTCCAATGCCGGACTCGAGCCCGTATCCTTAATCAGAACTTCTGGAGAGGTCGTATTATTTTCTTCTTGAATATCATCTCTAGATTCCGTAGGATTCGCTCCACTTAGTCCAGCAGCAGACTCGTCACGACGAATTTTACCGATAACAATTTGTTTGGCTTCATCTTTTACGATTTTGTCTCCTTGAAATTCTTTTAGAAGGACAGTATACATGTCTGGCGACAACTTAGTACTAGGCTTTGATTCTACATCAAAACCTTTTTTCACCAAGAAGTCAACAGCCGTACCTATCCCAATATTAAGTTCTTTTGCTGCCTTTAGCAAGTTTACGCTTTTTCCTTCTGTCATCTATTATTTACCTTCTATAATTTTAATACTACAAAAATATGTTTTTTTACACTGAAAAAACAATTTCAGCTCAATTGTTTTTTCAGCATACAGATACGGCGAAACCCTTATTCGAACTCAGCTTCGAGGATACGAAGAATCTCTTGTATAGTATCCTCCTCTAAGTCGGTGCGTCTCACCAGTTCTGCTTCTGTCAATGATAAAACCGATTTTGCAGTATCCAAGCCAACACGTTTCAACTCATCGATAATCCAGCTATCGATTTCATCTGCAAATTCTTCGATGTCCACATCCTCCTCCACTTCATCATTTTCTCTGTACACATCAATTTCATAACCGGTTAATTTACCAGCAAGTTTGATATTATGTCCGCCTCTACCGATGGCCAAAGATACTTGATCTGGTTTCAAGTAAACAGCCGCCGTCTTGTTCTCATCATCAATTTTAATCGAAGAGATACGTGCAGGGCTTAGCGCACGTGTGATATATAAAATATTATTTGATGTGTAGTTGATAACATCAATATTTTCATTGCGTAATTCGCGTACGATACCATGTATACGTGACCCCTTCATACCCACACAGGCCCCTACCGGATCTATACGGTCGTCATAAGATTCTACAGCAACTTTTGCTCTTTCACCCGGTTCACGAACAATCTTCTTGATGGTAATAAGTCCATCAAAAATTTCAGGAACTTCCAATTCAAACAAACGTTGCAAAAATTCAGGAGCAGTACGCGAAATGATAATTTTGGGGTTACTGTTCATCATATCCACTTTGAACACCACCGCACGAATACTATCTCCTTTTTTGAAATAATCTGCCGGAATCTGCTCGGTTTTTGGAAGGATCAATTCGTTTCCATCTTCGTCCAATACCAAGATTTCTTTCTTCCATATCTGATAAACCTCGCCTATCACCAATTCACCTTCGCGGTCTTTATATTTCTTGAAGACCTCATCTTTTTCCAATTCCAATATTTTCGAAACCAAGGTTTGACGCGCAGCCAAGATAGCTCTCCTACCAAAGCTTTCCAACGTGATTTGTTCAATATATTCGTCGCCAACTTCTAAATCTGGATCATATTGGTGTACATCGGACAATTCGATTTCTAAATCATCATCTTCGGAAAATCCATTTTCCATCACCACTCGTGTCCTCCAAATCTCCAAATCTCCATTATCTGGGTTTACGATCACATCCACGTTCTCATCCGTTCCAAAACGCTTGCGTATCATGCTGCGGAACACCTCCTCCAATACGGTGATAACGGTCGGACGATCGATATTTTTAAATTCTTTAAACTCTTGGAAAGAGTCGATCAAATTGATATTGCTGCTCATTTTTATTTAAATGAAATTAACACCTTTGTTTCTGTTATATTATCTAATGGAATTTCAGCCTCCTCTATGGTCGCTTTCTTCCCTTTTTCTTTTTTTGTTTCTTCTATGACGATATTTTTTTCGTTCACTGCGATTAGTTTCCCTTCCCTTTTCTCTCCTTCCAAGCCTTTTATCCGAATATTTCTTCCGATATTTTTTTGATATTGCCGAAGCAATAACAGAGGGCTATCAATACCCGGAGACGAGACTTCCAAGCGGTAGGCGCGGTCTATCGCGTCCTCTTCTTCCAAATGAAATCCTACATGGCGGCTAATTTGGACACAATCCTCAATCGCTATACCATTGTCGCCATCCACTAATATCTCCAAAAGACCATTATTATGCATTTTAATCCGCACAATAAACAAATCCGCCCGATCAGCTATCTTTTCTTCAACCAGCTCCTGTACTCTTTCCTCTATTTGCATACCCTACTATTTCGATACGTGAATTAAAACTTTTCGTTAAATGAATTAAAAAAGGGGGCATACCATGCCCCCTCTTATTCAGATTATACAAAGGTATATATATTATTTTAAATAGACAAATGAAATTTATTTGTTATTGACTACCGATTTAATCGTTTTTTGCATTTGTGCCATCATCGACGTCAATGTTTCCATCGTAGGTTCCGGACTTGGTTCTGGAAGCTCAGTACTAATAAACGCTTTCGCTTTCCAGACCTCTATAATATCTTCCGTACTTACCCAATAGGGCTCATATGTTTTATTATCTGAGACAAGTTTCAGGCCTTTATCTTCCTTAAATTTGTAAGCTATACGCTTATATACTACGCCATCTTCTCTGGAAACCACCACATAAGTTTGGCTAGGTTTGATATCGTGCCAGTTTTCGATATACTCTCCGATAATGATACTTCCCGATGGCAGTGGCAACATGGAATCACCTTTGATTTCGAATGCGCGGTATGTTCCTTGATTGAACATAGGCAGTGAAAATTTAGGAAGCTCTGCTACATATTCCGGATCTCCATACCCATTTAGGTAGCCTGCGCTGGCTTTAACAGGTACCAACTCAATATTCTCTCGCTCATTTCCGTCTACGGTTACACTCAGCACCCTCAAATTCGAGGCATTACTTTTAGGTTGAGGTCGCCATTTTTCGTCGATAACGTCATTCGCCAGTTCGTCCATCGTAAGATCGTAGAACTGCGCTATTTTTCTTAGCAACTCATACTTCGGTTCAGCCCGATCCTCTTCATAGGCGCCCACAGACGCCCTTTTTATCTCTAGTGCATCAGCAAATTGCTGTTGCGTTAAGCCTTTTTTCTTTCTCAGAAACTTAAGATTCGATGCGATATTTGACATATTTTTCTTAAAAAATTTTAATTTACTAAAATAATTAGTAATATTGTGCCAATAAAATTAGTAATTAATATTTACACAACCAAATTTATTAGTACATAAGATTAATTAACATGGAAACACATATCGTATATATTATCACGAATAGCAACCGCGCATATCTCGAAGTTGGATACTGCACCGATATGCCTACTCGCTTACAGGAGATACATCACACATCCTCCGTTTTATTTGGCAGTTCACCGAAACTAAGTAATGTAGTTTATATGGAATTATTCGAAAGCAGAGAAATGGCACTTTCGTATCACAACACATTACGCCACTTTACCCGAATGCAACGGGAAAAACTTATTCGTCTAAAAAACCCAAATTGGCTCAATCTTAACATCTCTCCAGCTTATCGAGATAAAATAGAGCATAAAAAAGTCGTTGTTTATGCTTAAATCATAAACAACGACCTTTAACAACCTTTCTTAAACACTAATCTATCCGCACATCTTCTTGTTGGACTACCAACCCGGCATGAAGTTTAATCCAAATGTACCAAATTTCGTTCTCGACGACACAAACGGTATGGCATAATAGGGTTCGAGAATCATAGCTCCGAATAAATTTACCCGCATGGATATACCCGCGCTGAATACCGGCACACGGTAATTTCTATCATAGCCGTAAACAGGCATTCCATTTTGATCAAGCATTGGCGACCCATCTGGATTAAGCTGTTGAACTCGTGGCTTTTTATCCAGATTGCTCACAATTTTATTTCCATTATTCCACGCCAATCCGGCATCAAAGAAGAGATTAAGGTCAGAGAACAACAAACCCGATTTTATGGCAGCAAGTTTTTCCGGTCCTGTAAACGGTAAACGAACCTCAAAGTTACCCACCAATACGCGAGATCCCATTAAATCATCAAAGGAAATATTCCCAACGCGGTCGCGGCTTAGATTGTCGTAACCTCGAACGAAAAATGGATAACCTATATAATTACCCCGTAAGCGATTTTCATCATCTCCCGAACGGATATAAGCGTAAGTCCGTGCAGCTATTGTCACCGGTTTAAAGCGTAGATAACGTCGTAAATCGACATTATAAGCCCGCATGTTAATATCACCAAAATATTGTCCAGCAGACAAACGGTAGCGAAACCCTTGCAACGGAGCGGTCAAACCAAATATCGAATTATCGCCCACAAAAGCCGTACTAATTTGTTGCATAACGAGGGGATCCAAGCTAAACCCAAGTAAATCCATTGCCTCCTCATTAGACAATCGTTTACGATCTACGAAACCAAAACTGAAGTAACTCTGTTGCCATTTTTCCACACTATAGCCATAACGAGCCAACGCTCCGCCGATTTCGAACCGATGATGCCTATTAAATGGATAAGCTACGAAGGCATCGAATTGCGTCTCAAATTGGCGGATGATGTAGTCACTAAGTACCAGTTCAGGCCCCCTACCTAAATCATCCATTTCATACATCCGAAACCCACTACGATAAGGAATATGTGAAAACGACCCACCCCAATTCCAGCGGCTTCGTTGGTTTACGTAAGCCACTTGTCCACCGAAATCCTGTACCTCTCCGTTGATATTCAAAGTAGAGTAAATCTGGTTGTAACCGAGAATATCGGAGAAAATACCAAAAATACCACCTGCCATTCCGGCTCCATAGCGCGTGCCAACAGTCATTCCTATACCCGAATTCGCTAAATAGTCAAGTTTAAATTTCGAACGATAAGGCACCGGTCGTATCATGGATTCATTAATACGTCGATAGGCATTAAAGTTTTGCAAATTTGTATTGACCACATTGACACCACGATCTACATTTGGCGGTAACATTGCCGCCGTAAAGTCAGAAGCGCCGGCATCTACCACTTCAGGCTCAAAATCTGACGCATTTGCTTTATAAATACTGTATTGATTACCTTTAAAATAAGAGTACACAATATCATCATTGCGCGATATACTCATCGCGGGTGAATATTCTGTAATGCCACTAATACCCGTAAAGTAATCGGTAAGCCGCTCCACTACTCCTTCTTCCCGCGAATAGCGGAACATATTGCGGTAACCATCTCCATTGGATAAGAAATAAATGTGCCTTCCATCCCCTGAAAAATGTGGATTTAGATTGTTTGCCCCCGGAAAAATATCGATAGCTGTTACTTTCTTTGTAGCCACATCAATCATTGCCATCCCCATCGGAATATCGACAGAACGCGAAGCACTTTCCAATGACATTCTATCTGTACTGAAAACAATCGTTTTTCCATCAGGCGAAAAACTAGGTTGGAAATCAGAATATTTATCATTCGTCAATTGCTCCAATTCCTTTGTCTTGAAGTTATAGCTATAAATATCACTTTGTCCTTCTTTTAATCCCGAAAATGCTACGTGGTCGCCGTCAGGAGCAAAATTGATATTTGTAAATTCCACAATATCGCCCATAGATTCGAGCGCAACGGTTTTCCCCGTCTGCACATCGATGATCATCAATTTATTTTTCCCTTCACTAAATACACTGAAAGCAAAATATCGGCTATCGGCTGAAAAATCTCCTGCAGATTCCAGATAGCTAAACTCATCGATATCTTGATTCGTTGTTCGACTTCCCAACTTCCGCAATATCTTACCTGTTTGTGCATCTGCCAAAAACAGATCGATACCGAAAAGATCCTTTTCCGACATAAACGCCACTAAACGTCCATCCGGAGAAATTGCCGGCGCCACGTTCATACGACCTGCATTCTTCGGCGTAATTAAGGCCTGCCCGATAGGCCGGGAAGTCGTATCTTTATTTAACGCTTTAAAAGTAGATTCCATCGAGTTTCGCCATAAGGTTGACATGGTTTGCGCATCATAGCCAAAAACACGACGTATTCCCATCTCATAGCCATATTTCGCCGTCTCCATAAACATCGGCATAATGACCGTATCGCCATACGTAGCACCAATGTATGCTAAAAAAGCCTGACCATAACGGTAAGGGAAATAATTATATGACTGTTCTGTCAACTGCCTTAACGATGGAATATCATTGCGGGCATACGCATCCCGCATCCACATCGCTGTAAAGGCGTCTTTTTTCCCGATAGACAGGTACTCCGCCATTCCCTCCACCATCCACAACGGGATATTTCCAACATTTTCCAAACGTGTGGTATCTCTTCCCTCCATCAACATACGGAACTGGAAAGCGTGCACCATTTCGTGTCCCAATACGTGTCTTGTTTGGTGATTAATCTGCATGATTGGCATCACCACGCGCTGCTTAAACGCTTCCGTCACACCTCCTGTACCAACAGATATTTCACCCGATATGGCGGTAGTTTGTTGGAACTCCGGATGATTGTTATAAATAATAAGCGGGTTTTTACGCAAAAAAGTATCTTGAAAGACTTGCTGATGCATATTGTACCACACTTCTGATTCTTTCGCCAACCACGTCATCATGCTATCGTTTTTAAGATAACTATACATTTCAAAATGCGGTGTTTCCTTCACATTAAAATCCAGCTTTTTATAACGCATTTTATTCTGGCCAAAATATTGCGCCGAAGCAATATGGGGCATCAGCAATAATAGCACCATCACTGCGATCGCCTGCTTAATTCTTGTCAAACACTTCTTAACACACATATCCTCACTTTGAATCTGCTTTTTAATCGTCCGATGTGGAGATGAATATTTCATATGTAAATAATTTTTCTTTCAATGGCCATATGGAATACCCAGATTATTTTCATCGGCGTTGGTGTTTTCTAAACGCGGGTATTTCATAATTAAAGATTAGTCTTTTCTCAAAAATACAAATTATCTTTCTATTTCTTTTCTTTCCGTACCCTCTACTTCTGGCAATGTTAACAAGATTTCCGTACCGCTATCTTCGATATCCAATTCTACTGCTGTACTATCACTTGGCACCTCTATCCGAATCCGTGGACTAGGACAATTATATTTTTTATTAATCTCCACTTTCGGGTCTGGAAATTTTCCTTTGGTCACGCCTAGTTCCGGTTGTTTATAGAGTTCTTCCATAAAAGTAGCGTAAATCGGCAAAGCCGTTTTAGATCCCTCTCCTGTCTGCGAACTTTTAAAACGAATACTTTGTTCATCACACCCCACCCAAACACCTGCAACTAAATCTTTTGTAACCCCCATATACCATCCGTCCACGTAATCAGAAGAAGTCCCTGTTTTCCCTCCGATTTGATTTTCATGACCAAATAGATCCCATTCCCATAATGCTTGCGAAGTCCCTTCCGGTTCTTCGATCGTACCCCGCAACATATACGTCATTAACCAGGCATTTTCCGGATCCACAACTTGTTTTTCCGTTGTTTGGAAAGATGCAATCCGCTTTCCGCTATTATCATAAATTTCAGACACCAAAATAGGCTCCACCCGCTTGCCCTCATTCATAAACGTCGCATAAGCATTTACCATTTCAAACACCGATACATCGTTTGAACCTAGCCCTACAGAAGGCACAGATTCCAAATGGCTTTCAATTCCACAGCGATGCGCGGTTTCCACAATTTTATCCCAGCCCACATCCCGTGTTATCTGCGCCGTTATCGTATTTAAAGAACGAGCCATTGCCCAACGAAGCGACATGTTGCGATAAGAAAAACTCCAATCCGCATTTTTAGGTTCCCAAACCTCTTTTTCACCCTGTTTATTTACAAAATCTAATCGCACAGGCTTATCTTCATATTTATCACACGGCTCCATACCATTTTCCAACGCTGTTAAGTAAACAAAAGGCTTAAAAGTAGATCCCGCTTGTCGCTTTGCCTGATTTACGTGATCGAATTTATAATAACGATGGTTGATTCCCCCTATCCATACCTTAATCTTGCCGTTGTAAGGATCCATGGCCATCATCCCGGTATTCAACATACTCACGTAATGTTTCAAAGAGTCCATCGTCGACATTTCGACTTCCTCATCTCCTTCCCAAGTAAAAATTTTCATTTTTTTGGGTTCTCGCAAAAGTTGAAATACCTTTTCTTCGTCTCCCTTATGTTGCTCCATCAATGCGGCAAAGATCGGTAACTTTCGCGCTTTGTCTTCTAAAAAACCAGGAATTATTGCCCCGCTCTTATCTCGCCACGGTTCCTCATTTCGCCAAGTATTATCTAATCGCTCTTGCAACCCCTTCATTTGCTTAACGATTGTTTCCTCGGCCAATTGCTGCATACGAGAATCGATGGTTGTATAAATTTTTAAACCAGCTGTATAAATATCAATCCCCTTTTCCTCACTCCACTTTTCAAGCCATTTTTCGACAGCTGTCCGCAGATAAGAATCATTCGTACCTCCTCGTTCAGGATTATTGACGTTTAGATCCAATGGTTCTTTGGAAAATGATTGATATTGCTCTTTGCTGATATACCCCTCTTTCTGCATCTGTCTCAATACAATATTTCTGCGTTCGATTGATTTATCCGGATTACGGATCGGGTTATAGAGTGTTGTTCCCTTTAACATTCCGATCAACACAGCCGATTCGGCAGCAGATAGTGCATTAGGCTGCTTATTGAAGTAGCGTAATGAAGCAGATTTAATACCATAAGCATTATTACTAAACGATACGGTATTTAGATACATGGTAATAATCTCGTTTTTTTCGTATTTGCTTTCCAGTTTATAAGCGGTCATCCATTCTTTAAATTTCGTCACGCCCATACGCAAGCCTGGAATGTGACCGAGTAAACCCTGAGATTGATTATATCGTGTTCGGTATAGGTTCTTGGCAAGCTGTTGTGTAATGGTACTTCCACCTCGCTTATCGCCTCTTAAGGTGGATACAGCACTGGAAAACAAACCAATGAAATCTACTCCATTATGCTTATAAAAACGAACGTCTTCCGTAGCAATAAGAGCATTTAATATGTTTTCTGAAATGCTATCATAGTCCACAGGATCTCTATCCTCCTCAAAATACCGTCCTATCAATACGGAATCCGCGGTGTATAATTCTGACGAAATATGGAGCGTAGGCAGAACAATGTCTTTTTTGGTTGGCGAATACCCAAACAGCCATAAGAAGTTTAACTGCACAGCACATACCACTAGAATAAGGCTATAAACCACTATCAAAAAATAGCGGACGACTTTGCTTTTAACCCGTTTAAACATACGGTAAATATGGAAATTGTTTTTCTAAAAACAGCTACACAAGGTAAAAAAACAGATTCTCGCTTTTGAAATTAACGTATTTTAACATTTAAAGTATAGACGTAAATCCCATATCGATACCAAACGCGCTATCAATAATTATACCTATTTTAGATCAACCCGTTATTGTATACTTTAGTTTTCTGATTTATTTAAGTATTTTTACCATGCAAAGAAGCATAGAGCATGTTAAAACAGACATTACAGCAAAAATTATTACAGAAACTCTCTCCGCAACAAATTCAGTTTATCAAACTGCTACAGGTGCCCACAGTTTCTCTGGATGCTCGTATCAAAGAGGAATTAGAGGAAAACCCTGCGTTGGAGGATGGAAGCTTAACGAATATGAATGATCCCGTTGAGGAATACCCAGATCATGATCCGGACGAGAATTTCGAAAACAAAGAAAGCGATTTCGATGAAGAATTTAGTGTAGATGAATATATCCAAGAAGATGATTACAACGATTATTCGACCAATTATGGAAGTGACGATGATGAAGACAGAAAAGAGATTCCGATAGCTGTCCAAGATTCGTTTTTCGAATCATTACAAAACCAATTGGATCTACTTGCTTTATCAGATAAAGATTATCTTGTTGGACAACAAATTATTGGTAGTCTGGACGATGATGGCTATTTAAGACGCCCCATCCTTTCGCTGATTGATGATCTTGCTTTTTCGCAAAATGTGATAGCCGAAGAAACCGAAGTAGAATCTATATTAAAAGTGATTCAAGATTTTGAACCGGCTGGTATCGGAGCACGTGATTTACAGGAATGTTTACTTATACAATTACGTAAGAAAGATCAAAATAATCCGATTATTAATCAAGCCATTAAAGTTGTTGAAAATTACCTTGATGAATTCACCAAAAAACATTACGACAAGATAGAAAAGCAATTGGGGGTAAATTCAGAAGAACTTAAGGATATCATCAACGAGATTCTCAAATTAAATCCAAAACCTGGAGATTCCGGTGCTTCAGCAGGTAAACAACTCCATATCATTCCGGATTTCCATATCACGAACAACGACGGTATACTCCATCTGACACTCAATGGAAGAAATGCCCCAGAGTTACGTGTATCCCGTTCTTACCAAGAGATGTTTGAGCACTATGAAAAAGCAGAAAAGACGGATAAAAAAATGAAAGAGGCCGTACAATTTGTCAAACAAAAACTGGATTCTGCCAAATGGTTTATAGACGCTATTAAGCAGCGACAACAGACGTTATTGAAGACCATGAATGCTATTATGGAATATCAATACGATTATTTTCTAACAGGCGACGAGCGACTACTTAAACCTATGATATTAAAAGATATAGCAGACAAGATTGAAATGGATATTTCAACTGTATCACGGGTTGCCAATTCCAAATATGTACAGACTGAATTTGGCACTTTTCTGCTGAAATCTTTCTTTTCGGAAGCAATCCAAACCGATTCGGGCGAGGAGGTTTCCAATAAAGAAGTAAAGAAAATATTAGAGGAATGCATTGCCAACGAGGATAAGCGCAAACCATTGGCAGATGAAAAATTAACAGAAATCTTAAAAGAAAAAGGGTATACAATTGCCAGACGCACCGTGGCTAAATACCGGGAAGCGATGAATATTCCGGTGGCAAGACTAAGAAAGGAGCTTTAAGCTCCTTTTTTTATACCATCATTTTATCGACAACAATTTCGGCCGCTCTTTGTTACTATGATAAAAAGCTTATGGGCATTTATACCGATACCGAAACAAAGATAAATGGACAGTTACGGGCATTTTCTAAAAACAAGGAAATCCCCAAAGTTATTGAGCAATTGGTGCTCGCGGCGCTATCACACTATCCAGAATTAGCGCATACACACATCCGGTTTATATTTAGCCAAAAACTTAAAAAATCGGTGATGGCGGCACGCCCCGTAGTAGGTACATTACTCCAATCCCGCAATAAACGTACGTATGCTATTTTAATTAACCCTGTATTTAAACTTACACATAGTATCGAGCCCATTCACCATTTACCGGAAGACGTACTGATTGGATGGCTGGGACATGAACTAGGTCATATCATGGACTACGAACAGCGAACAATGTGGGGGGTAGCGAGATTTGGGCTGTTGTATTTGTTATCCAAACGGTATATACGCAAAGCTGAACGCTTAGCAGATACGTTTGCCGTCAACCGGGGCATGGCTTCCTATATTTTGTCTACCAAGAAATTTATCCTTGGTCACAGTGAATTATCCTCCCGTTATAAAGAAAAGATTGCCCGTCTCTATCTTTCGCCAGATGATATAGTAGAATTGGTATCCGAAATGGAAAAGAAAACGCAACCGGAAAAAGAGGAACTTTTAGCCGATGAAACTGCATTAGCTCAAAGCACACAAGGAAAAGATAATTAACTGATTATAGATTATCACAATTCCCTTATGAAAGCCTCGAATGCTTTAAAATCTTCCGCATTCATAACACGTGGTATTTTGGTCTGCCCACCTAACTTTTTATAACGTTCACTCCACTGATGAAAGTGCGTTATTGGTATAATTTCCACTTCTATGCCGTCTAGTGTCTGGCGCCTCGCGACGGTATAATTTTTATTGTTTTCTTGCAATGCCGCATCGAATGCCTCCGTAATTTCCATAGAGACCGGATATGCTTGATCTGCTCCAAGATACCATTTATTGATATAGTGTTCACTCCTGCGAATAGAGGCAACGGTAAACTCTCGGATTTCTAAGCCAAACTGCTTTTGCAATTTTTGAATTGCCTGGTTCATTTGATGCACGGACAGCTGTTCACCAACCACATTGAGAAAATGTTTTGTACGTCCGCTGATAATAATTTCTGCACGCTCTTTATCTGTGACAACAACCGTGTCTCCTATCATATAACGCCAAGCACCTGCTACAGTAGAAATTAATAATACATATTCGACATCCTCTTCCACGTCTTGAATCGTTAACGTGGGCGCATGTTGTTTTACACATCCTTCCTCATCCATATTATCAGACGTGAAAGGAACAAACTCAAAGAAAATACCATTGTTGGTAATGAGTGCCATGGAGTCGGTGTCTGGTCGCTTCTGGGTTGCCAAATAACCTTCTGACGCCAAATAGGTGTCTATATAAATCATGGGCTTTGCAAATAGCTTTTCAAAGCTCTTACGGTAAGGACCGAAAGCCACCCCGCCGGTGCTGTATACTTGTAGGTTAGGCCAAATGTCATGTATCGTATCCGCCTTATTCTGATGGATGATTTCTTTAATCAAAATTTCCGACCACGAGGGGATACCAGTCATGCTTCCGATATCCCATTTCTTTGCCGCGCGCGCTATCTTATGCAAACGCTCGTCCCAATCTTTGCTATCCGCTATTTTTTTACCAGGCTTGTAGAATCTCCGAAACCATACAGGCAGATTAGCAGCCGATATACCGCTGATTTCGCCTTCCAAAAACCCATTGTGCTCCACAAGCTTCGTGCTACTGCCTAACATCATGATATCTTTTTCAAAAAAATCGCTTGGAAGATCAAAATTCTTCAAGCTTAATATCTGTTGTATTCCTGCCTTTTTGATGGAATTCAACATGTCATCTGTCACGGGAATAGCCTTACTATTGCTGGTAGTCCCACTGCTCATGGCAAAATAGCGTTGTCCTCCCGGCCATGTCACATTCTGATGCCCTTCATGTAGATAATGCCACCACGCCGCCTGTAGCTTGTCATAGTCGAATATTGGAACTGTGCGTTGGAATTGTTTAACGACATCTGGATCGGCAAGTATCTCGCTAAAATTATAATTTTTTCCAAAAGCTGTATTTTTCGCGACATCCAGCAAATCCAATAGAACTTGCTTCTGGGCTTCCCAAGGTGTCGAATCCTTATTAATCAATCCATTCACGTCAATTACGCGCTTGATAATTTCTCCGATGATCGCCATAATATATCTACTCTTCTTTGTATAATAAAAGAATAAATCTCTACGAAAATTGTTTTTCAAATCAAAGAAAATCCACCTCCACGACATAGGAAACATTTTTGTGTAATATGCTTTTCAATCTATTTATTATCTTGCGGCGGCAAAATAAAAATGTCGTTAATTAGTATACATCAGTGGTTTCTACAACAGAAAATTCAGTTAAAAAGGAGGCTCTCCGTTATTTGCTGGCAGGCATTGCGACCCTTGCCGTAGTCCATGCATTGGGTAGATTTTCTTTCACCCCCTTATTGCCATATTTTATCAGCGACAATATGTTGACGATCACACAAGGTGCAGATTTGGCAACAATCAACTATTTGGGATATCTAATAGGAGCCTTATTAGCTGTTCGCTACTCTGGCCTCAAGTTTATCAAGAGATATCTGCTCATTGGCCTTGTTGGAAATGTCCTTATTACCATAGCACAATGCTTTACCCCACAATTTGATCTACTATTGTTATGGCGACTTTTAAACGGCGTAACAAATGGAATTACATTCGTTTTAGCACCCGCATTGCTATTAGAGTGGTTCATCATGAATAATAAACCGCAACTAAGCGGCTTAGTATATTTTGGTGTAGCAGGCGGATTATTAGCTGGAGGACTGCTGGTAGATTCCACCGCTTCTTTTTTACAATCAGCTCAACGTTGGATTCCTGTTGCTGTGGTCTCTGTGATATTAGCTCTTTACAGTACGATACAGTTTGTAAAAATTAGCGTACAACGCCCCGAATACGGGAGTACAAATAGTAAAACACCCTATAGCAACAGACTTTTCGATCGACGTAGTACCCCACTGTTTCTTTCTTATATCGGTGCAGGTTTGGGTTATATCCTACCCATGACTTTTTTACCAACCTTGGCTCATGACACCATGCCCACGGATAGTATATGGATAAGAAATGTTTGGATCATCACCTCCACATCGTGCCTGGTATTTATCCCGATATGGAATTGGATGGGGCATCGATATGGAGATCGACTCAGCCTTATCTACACGTACATCCTCCAAGCATTAGGTGTAGCTATGGTATTGTTAGCCCCATCAGGTGTAGGTATCATAGCATGTGCAATTTTAGTAGGCAGTGGATTTTTGGGATCTGTAATGTGTACACAGCGTCTGGCAAGATATTTCCAACCGCATCAAGGCCCGAGACTGTCTGCGGCGCTAATTGCTATCTATGCCGGTTCGCAACTTATTGGTCCTTGGCTCGCCAAGCTATGGATCGAACATGGAGGCACTTTACTACAAAGTTTCGCGGTCGGCTTAGGCGCTTTTATCTGGGGCTTGTTCTGGTCATTGCGAACACCTAAAACATAATTATTATTCCTTGATTTCTGCATTTCTAATCGTAACGGAAATTAATTTATATCCATTCTCCGTACGTAAAAAATCAAAATGGTTTTGCGATATATCTGCCGTTCCATAATCGTATGAAATAACCACGCTCAATACCGGATATTGCCATTCTTTTGCCTCACGGCAATTGTTGAAATATTTATCAAATTCTGCCCCTTCATATATAAATGGGTTCAACCCATTCAAGAAAATGGAATAGTTGGTACTGGATTCGTTAATTTCCGAAAGTATCTGTTTTAATAATTGGAAATTGTTGTCTACAAATTCCTGTTTTTCACTTCTTGCCCATCCTTCTTTGGACTCCCATACGATTGTATCGTGTACGACATGTAACAACTGCCCTCTCGTAAAGTCGGACAGCAAGTCATCGATCAACCATGTTTTAAACTCTTTCTTAAAATCAATAAAGGTTACATATTTCCCGTCGCTGGCTGGAAAGCTCTTTTTCGATTTATCTTCCGATGGTGTTGATGTCCTTTCAACAGAATAAAAATCAAGTTTATTGTCGTTCGGAAAATTTTCTGCTAATACTTTATTTAAGGTATCGAGTAACACTTCTACCCCTCCGACCCAAGTATAATAATTATCTGCTGGCGGCTCGTTCTCACGAACATATTTCTTTTTCGCTCCTTTCAATCCGACCAGCATTCCATTCCTAACTTTTGTTAAGTCATTGTATATAGCAGGAACCACGATTTCTCCATTTTTATCAAACAATCCCACTTTATCCGATTTTCTATCCCTAAACCGTATAAACCCTTCATTTTCACAATCTGCTACATTATCAAAAATGTAAATACTATCCCTACCGAATTCTCCACCTTTTTTATTTAAATAATAGCTTGTCCATTTTTCTTTGTCGCGTTCTGAACCAGCTATTATATCGCAAAATTTGATAGCTGTGACAAAACCGGCAAATTTTGGTTCTATCTTAACGACACCAGATTTATCTTTGTAACCTACTAAGGTGGAATCTTGATTATAAAAAACCGTCCAGGTATCGTTTGTTTGCCCATATATCGAATAGTTCGAAATCATTGTCAAGAAAACCACGGTAAATATCTTGAGATGTATAAAAATTTTCATGGCACTGTTATTTATATTCATCTAAAATACAAATTTCAATTTCAAGTTTTATTATTGTCTCTGACCTGTTCTTCAAAATTCGTTGTTTTATCAATGGACTCGACTTAACTTTGTTATATCATCGGGACGTAACCGAAGACAAATCTGCTACCTACCACCGACAGAAAAGCGTGCAAACTTAAAAGCGAACCTTTTTAATAAAGCATTGTTCTTACTAATAGAAATAAAAACGAAATATTATGAGAGCTATTTGGACTGGAGCAATAGGATTCGGGTTGGTTAATATCCCCGTTAAAATATATAGTGCTGTGCAGAGCAGCTCGTTAGATTTAGATATGTTAGATAGAAAAGATAAATCAAACATCAAATACAAACGCGTCAACGAGAGCACCGGCAAAGAAGTGAAGTGGGATAATATCGTTAAAGGCTATCTGCTCAAAGATAAATACGTTATTCTCGAAGATTCAGACTTCGAAGAAGCCAGCCCTGAGAAGAACAAAATGATCAACCTGCATTCTTTTGTCAAGATGGATGAAATAGATAGTATTTATTTTGATACACCCTATTATCTAGAACCTCAAAAAGGAGGAACGAAAGCCTATCAGCTTCTCCTTAAAGCTCTTGAAAAAAGTAAGACAGCGGGATTAGGCTCTTTCGTCATGCGCAATGTAGAACATCTTGCCATCGTGAAACCATATGAGAATATGTTATTGCTTAATAAAATTAGGTTTGAGGAAGAAATCCGATCGACGGATGAATTAAGCTTGCCAGGGAATACCCGATTAAAAAAAGAAGAAATGGATATGGCTCTTCAATTGATCAAACAGCATAGCCAATCTTTTGATATATCAAAATATAAAAATCAGTATACAAGCGAATTGCTAAAAATTATCAAACAAAAAGCTAAAGGGAAACATACTTCTATTCGTAAGATGAAAGTGGAGAATACGAAATCAACTGATTTATTGAATAAATTAAAGGCAAGTTTAGCCTAAAGCTTAGCGAGCACCTGTTTTATATTCACCGCACGATCCCACAAAGATACCCAAGGATCGTCTACCTCATTTACTCGTTTTAACATCGTCTTGATATTGTAATCGGCAATACGCAGTTTAGGCGTTAGTTCGTCCCATCGCAAAGGTGCACTGACGGTCGCTCCTTCTTTGGGACGTAAAGAATAAGGTGCTGCAATGGTCTGCCCGCGCCTGTTCTGCAAAAAATCTAAATAAATCATCCCCTTTCTTTTTTTTGGATCTCGCACTAGGCTTGTCGTATCAGGATGTCTTTCTTGAACCATTTGAGCTATTAACTCAATAAAATCCCTCGCAACGTCGTACGTGTATTTCTTTTTTAAATAGACGTAAATATGGAATCCCGTAGCTCCAGAAGTTTTCAAAAAAGCCGGAACTTTCAGTTCCTCAAAAGTTTCGTAAGCCGTCGTCGCCACCCGTATAAGCTCTTGAAAATCGGCTCCGTTGGGATCTAAATCCAGCACAGCAAAGTCTGGGTACTCCGGCTTTTGATAGGTAGAGAGCGAAGGGTTAACCTCAATAGAACCTAAATTTGCGATATAAAGAAGGGTGGCTTTATCGTTACAGACGATATAGTCTGTTTCTTTTCCCGTGCTTTCTGAATGAATCGGAACGGTTTTTATCCAACTAGGAATATTGTCCGTATCCACATCTTTTTGAAAAAAACCTTCCGCAGCGATCCCATTTGGAAAGCGGTGCATAGAAATCGGTTTATTCTTGATAAACGGAAGTATATAATCGGACATTTGTTCATAGTAAGCTATCATCTGCCCTTTTATATAACGCTCTTTTGGCCAATACACTTTGTTTAAATTGGTCAATTGAACCTTTTTACGACCAATCGTTATCAAATCTTGATTCTTTTCATTTTTCATAGGACTCTCCTTTTCAATTTCTTCCGCATCTTTATCTTGTCGCAACCCTTTGAATACGGGATGGCGCAAACGACCATCTGTTGTCCACTCGCTATAGTACACCTCGCATACCATCAGCGGCCGCAACCAAGTAACTTCTTTCTCTTTCGCGATAGTCACTTCCTCCTTAAAAGGTTTATACCGTTTCTCATGCTTATGCATAGTGGTATATATATCTTTAAGGCTCTTTGTATTGAATCCCGTACCACAGTTACCTATATATACAAGCTCTCCATCCCGATAATAGCCTAACACCAAAGCTCCAAAAAATGAACGGCTTCCTTGGGGAGAGGTATAACCGCATATAATGGCTTCCTGGGTATTTCGTAACTTGAATTTTGTCCAGAAACCACTTCGTTTACCTTGCAAATAGGTGCTATTTACATCTTTTGCAATAATTCCTTCCCATTGTTGCTCTTCGGCTTTTACTTTAACTTGCTGAGCTGTGCCTGGCAGAATCGGCGTTAACTGAACAATTTTAGATTTCTTTATCCGACGGAACAACAAAGCCAATAATTCTTCCCGTTCTTTAAGCGCATAATCTGTAACATACTCGTTTTCTAAACGAAGTATATCAAAAACATAATAACGTAACGTAAGGTTGCTCGGAATGGGTTCGCCACTAGCTATCAATTGGAAATGTGTTTTCCCTCGTTTATCCTCGATGACAAGCTCCCCGTCGAGCCAAACATATTTGTCTACAGACGATAATTCCTCTACCAAAGAAGGAAACAAAGCATTCATATCTTTCCCGTTACGGGAATAAAGTTGGACGCCTCCTTTGTCACGTATAGCCAAAATACGAAACCCATCATATTTTTTTTCGTACCTCCATTCCGTTCCTTCCGGGAGATGTTCCGTCAATTTTGCCAGCATCGGTTTCGGTAATTCTTCCGTTTCTTCTTTTTGGCTAGTTTTGGGAAGCTTTTTTGGAGCACGCCCCTTCTTCTCCTTTTTAAAGTCTACACCAGCTTGCTTAATCTCTTGTTGCACATTATCCTCGCTATTGTAGGGTTCATCCCATGCATATCGATCTTTATGTTTTATAAGCAGCCAAGCATTATCCTCCTGCCCTTTCATCCGCACTAACGCAAATTCACCACGGAGAATATGACCATGTAATTTAAATTTGAGAGAACCTTTCTCCAAGTCCTGCAAAAACTCTTTTGTATTCTTTGCTTCCGTAAATTCATAGTATCCTGAGTCAAAAATAGTGACCACGCCTGCGCCATAATTACCTTTTGGAATAATCCCCTCAAAAGAGGCGTAATCTATAGGATGATCTTCGACTTGCATAGCTAACCGCTTATCTTTAGGATACAATGAAGGTCCTTTAGGAACCGCCCAACTTTTCAAAACACCATCCAGTTCCAACCGAAAATCATAATGTAAACGAGAAGCGTGATGTCGTTGTACGACAAACCGCAACTTTCTTGTACGATCACTATTTCGCTTATTACTACCTTTTGGTTCCTGTGTTTGCCTAAAATTCCTTTTCTTTTTATAGTCTTCCAGCTTTACCATATCTATCCCTTTATTAAATCAACATAAGCGTCATCATAAAGTTTGAGGCCTATAAACTTCCTGGATATGTGAGGATGGAAGTAATGCAGCTGGCCCGATAAATTAAGTTTCTATATTGTCTTAACCACAAAATTAAGGTGTAACCGGAGGAGGCGTAGGATGCAATACGGAATCCGTAGTATCTCTGAGTGTTGTATCTCGAGGTAATGTTCCGTCTCTATATCCTGGTTCTTCCATAGTGCCTCTATCGTCCATCGAGTCGGTGTTTTCATTTCGATTGCCACCACATCCCGTGCCTAGCAATCCAACCATAAATGTAAAAAAAATGATTCTTTTCATAGCTGTATAATTTAATTATAAACCTGGTATTATACTTTTAAACCACTTGTTGAACAATATATATTCTCTGATAGTTGCCTTTAATGTTAATTTAGGTATTTATACACTTCCGATAGCTTAAATACACGTATTTTACGCTTTTTCCAAAAATCTTGCCCTATGTCAAGTGTCCTGGTCGAAAAAGTCATCATATTGCATAACAAAAAACAGCTGAAGCATCAAAAAAATAATGTTAACATAAAAAGTATCTCGTATGAAAAGACACATAATACATTTTGTTTGGGCGGTTCCACTTTTAACAGCCCTATGGATAGAAAGTTCAACAGTAATCGCACATGATAAACAGTTAAATTTTATATCCACACAACGTATCCCCGTTGTTAAGCACATCACTGAACAAGATAATAGTGGTAATATTCAAAAACTGCTGGCACATTACGAACAAACAGCCGCTCATTTAAAAAAAAGCGTAGCCGGTCTTACAGATGAACAACTAAATTTTAGCCCGACAGAAGATCAATGGTCCATTAACCAATGTGTGGAACATATCGTTTTATCGGAACCGATGATTTTTGGCATGTTCAAACAAGAAACTTCAAAATCTGATTCGTCCAAAACATCACAAAAACCAAGCTATACCGATGAAGAAATTGTAAACAGTATCACCAACAGAAGTGAAAAATATCAAGCTCCTGAAATACTCAAACCTACCGGGAAATACAAAAATATGAGCGAAGCTTTGGTTGCCTTCGAAAATGGGAGAAAAGAGATTATCAATTATATCAAAAATGCAGATATTAATGCATTACGCAATCATATCAGCCAAGGACCGGCTGGTCCGGTGGACGGATATCAAAATTTGCTGTTTATCACCACACATTCTGATAGACATATTTTACAAATAGAGGAAATTAAAGCACATCCTAATTTTCCTAAAGGCAAACTTAAATAATACAAACAGATTATCTATGATTAATTGGTTAAAATTATGCCAATGACATAATAATGTACAAAATAAACCGTTATACAAGTACTTCATAATTTAGGTTTATAATTGGTTAGTTAGTTAAAAGATACTGGGGCTCTCCGCTCCAGTATCTTTTGTTTTGTGCTTATCCTAAACTTTTCTAAACATCTCTTTACTTAGACTGTTCTATATATAGGCTATGCGAATATAAAAACGAGTATCAATGCATTCATTAAAAACATCTATTATGCAGACAATCGATTTGAAATTACTGAAAGAGTTGACGGCGATCCAGGATACACCCTGTATCTCCATTTACATGCCCACCCACCGGGTACATCCCGCAAATGCGACGGATCCTATAACTTTTAAGAATCTTTATAAAAAGACTTTACAGTATATCCAGAACAATGGTCTCCACGAGCATGAAAAACTTATTCAGCCGTTAGAAAAGCTTATCAACGATAAAACGTTTTGGGATCACAATGATGAGGGTCTTGCGATCTTTGTATCTTTGGAAGACACACAGATATTACGTTTACCCGAAAAAGTGCAGGAGATAACCTGTGTGGCTGATTCATTTTGTGTAAAACCTTTGTTTAAGCTGTATCATGAAAACCAATCTTATTATCTCCTTGCATTAGCTTTGGATGATGTACAACTTTATCGAGGTGACAAATACCAACTTCAAAAGTTGGATATAGAAGATAACGTACCTACGACCATGAAGGAGGCACTGGGTGAGGAACTTACGGATAATCATTTACATGCATCTGTTGTACAAGGAGCCGGATTACATGGATATATGGAGAAAAGCCAGGAGGAAGATATCGATATGGATCGATTTTTCAGAAAAATTGATCAAGCTATTCTAGAACATTACCCTATCCCTCAAGATGTACCATTAGTGTTGGCTGCTTTGCCGGAGCACCATAGCCATTTTATGCGGATCAGTAAACACCATAATTTCTCGCCTATTCACCTGCAAATTAACCCGCAATCTTTAAGCAAAACAGCTCTTTTAGAAAAAATACAGGATGTATTCAATAAAATACTCGAAAAACGAAAAAAAGAACTTCTCGAGCGTTACCAACTTGCTATACCCGAAAACTTAAGTAGTTTGGATATAGGTGATGTGACCAGAGATGTAATTGATGGCAAAGTAGAGGTACTTTGCATCGAGAATGGTAAATCCATCGAGGGTCATATTGATGTAGATGAACGTATAATAGTACAAAAAGATGGACAACAGACAGACGTCATTAATGAATTGGTGCGCATGGTATTCAGCTACGGTGGTAGTGTGATCGTCCTTGATGAAGAGGAAATGCCATCAGAAACAGGTGTTTTCACAATTAATCGTTATTAACGATATAAAAAACATATAATACCATCAATTTTGGCACAAACATTGTTTATTATGCTGTATTCATAATTTAGGTTAATAATTGGTTAGTTTAAAATCCTGGAGCTCCCCGCTTCAGGATTTTTTGGTATTCTGCAGCAACACAAACGCAACTACTTTCCGATGCAGAACTTCCCGAAAATTGTCCCCAAAATATCACGGTCGACATCAATATCTCCCGTGATACTGGAGATATGACGTAAGGCAGTCCGTACGTGGTGGGCTAGCAAATCACCCGGGAGCAAGATACCTAAGCCCTCTTCCACCTGTCCAAGTGCCTCCAACGCCTGCTCTAAAGCTTCCACATGGCGGGTGTTGGTGATAATTTGTTGGTCTTCTACTGCCATTCCCCTAATTTTGTCCAACAGCACTTCTTTCAATCTTTCCACACTTTCGCTATCCTTAGCAGATATAGCTACAAGTGAATCGCTATAATTAGTAAATAACACATCTGTAATAGCTGTATCCATTTCGTTCGAATGATACCCTCCTTGCAGATCAATTTTATTCCGAACTAAAATCACAATAAGACCGTCATAATAAAGTTCCTTCACCTGTGCAATGACCTCATCCGTCGTGCTATCTTTATCATCATATAAATACAATAACACCTTTGCCTGCCGAACCTTTTCTTTCGCTTTCGTTACGCCGATAGCCTCAATGGTATCCGTAGTTTCCCGCAATCCTGCCGTGTCAATAAAACGAAAAGTAATCCCATCTAGGTTAATAGACTCTTCTATAGTATCTCGGGTAGTCCCGGCTATATCGCTAACAATAGCACGTTCCTCGTCAAGTAATGTATTGAGCAATGTTGATTTCCCCGCGTTGGGTTTTCCGATGATAGCAACGGGAACACCATGTTTTATGGCATTTCCGTAGGCAAACGATTGAATAAGCTTTGCGATATGCACCTTTAGCTCCTGTACCAGTGCCTCAAATTGCGCCCGATCTGCAAATTCTACATCCTCTTCGCCAAAATCCAGTTCGAGCTCTAAGAGTGCCGTAAAATTAATTAACTGCTCACGCATTTCCTGCAGCTTATTACTGATTCCGCCTCGCATTTGGTTCATGGCGATTTCATGAGAGGCTTTATTTTCCGAAGCGATCAAGTCTGCTACGGCCTCTGCCTGTGAGAGATCCATACCACCATTTAAAAATGCGCGCAGTGTAAACTCTCCCGCTTGTGCGGCCCTTGCGCCCTTTTTTATCAGCAGCGCAATTAGTCGCTCAATAATATATTTTGAATTATGGGTAGAAATTTCGACGACATCTTCTTTCGTATAGGAATGCGGCCCTTTAAAAAGGGAGATCAATACCTCATCAATTATCTCTTCCCCATCTCGTATGGTACCGAAATGAATCGTATGCGTGTGTTGATTTAGTAGATCTTTTCCTTTGAACACCGCGTTGGTAATCGTGATCGCTTGTGAACCAGACAAACGAATAACCGCAATAGCTCCATTTACTCCCGGCGAAGTCGCTAGAGCCACAATCGTATCTTGCGAAACTAATCCTGTTGACATACTGCAAAGGTACATTTTTTATGTGTACCCTCTACTTCTCGTAGAACTCAATCGGTAATCCATCTGGATCGGCAATGAAAATAAATTTCTTTCCAGTAGTTTCATCTATGCGGATAGGTTCATACGCTATTTCGTGTTCCTCCAACGCACGAATAGTTCCATCCATATCCAATACTTCAAAGGCCAAATGTCGTAGTCCGGCTGCTTCCGGATACGACGGGCGTTCGGGTGGTGAGGAGAATGAAAATAGTTCGACGATATACTGGTTGTTTAGTGCTAAATCTGCTTTATAGGAATTACGTTCGGCACGATAGATCTCTCGTTGCAATTCCAAGCCTAAAATATCACGATAAAAAGACAGACTACGCGCATAATCGCTACAGATAATGGCAATATGATGTACCTTATTTAACTTAACCGCCATGCCCTATAAAAGTTGAAAGATATCCTGCACGCCCAAGAGTTTGCGAGCAGTGAATCCTTCCGCATATTTAACCTGAATGTTCCGGCCCAATTCTGCGGCTCTACCGCGGGTAGACTCCATAAAAGCCGGATTCGAAATATACGTCTTTGGTTCATCGTCATCCGACGACACATTAAATTGTGTGGCATAAGCTAAAACAGACTGCTCTTTCTTTTCCCAAAAGTCTGTAATATCTAGTATAATATCAGGTCGGATATATTTATCTTGAATCACTTGCAATTGAAGTCGTGGACGAAAAGCCTCTTGTATCTGCCCCTCATCAACAGTTTCGATTCGGCGGAGTCCACTTAAAAAAAGTGCGTCATTCACCAGTTTGCTTGCCCGTCCATGATCGGGATGACGGTCATCTAATGCATTTGTTATGACAATTTCGGGTTGATATTTACGGATTGCACGGATAATAACAAGTTGACTTTCTTCATCATTGGTGAAGAAGCCATCACGCAGGCCGAGGTTTTCACGAACTTGTACGCCCAGAATATTCGCAGCTCTCGTTGCTTCCTGTTGTCGGGTTTCCGCGGTACCGCGCGTTCCCAATTCGCCTTGTGTCAAATCTATAATACCCACTTTTTTACCTGCAGCAACGTATTTTGCAATCGTTCCGCCCGCACCTAATTCAGCGTCATCGGGATGAACGGTCATTACCATTAAATCCAACTTCATAGTATGTTTCTGTTTGCTCCAAAAGTAGGCATTTCACGAAAATTTGGCAAATGAGCAGTAGAGATCAAAAAAGCTTTATGCCGTTATCAATTTTTCAATTTTCGTGACCAATCTCTTTGCCTGAGGGCTTGTCAAACTATAGAAGTAGTCTACCACTTCTCCTTCCTTGTTGATCAGATATTTGTGAAAATTCCACACAGGCTTCACGTTTATGCGTCCATTTAGATTTTTGTCAGACAAAAACTTAAATAACGGATCACAATATTCACCAATCACATGTATACGTTTAAACACAGGAAAAGTAACCTGTTGCTGTATGCGACAAAATGTTTCCAGCTGTAAACCTGTCATCGGCTCCTGTCCACGAAAATCATTGGATGGAAAAGCCAAAATTTCAAAACCACGGTCTTTGTATTGCTGATATAGTTTTTCAAGCGACTTAAATTGTTTGGTAAAGAAGCACTTGCTAGCTGTATTTACAATCAACAGCACTTTGCCGGAATAATCTTGCAACGATTTTTTTTCTCCGTTAAACTGTAAACCGTGAAAATCATAAACCGTTTGCATCGCTCTCCTTTCCTTTACGTTTAGTAATTATACAAATTCTTTATCGGGCGCACACGCTCATACCCTCGGATAATGTTTTCTATTTCATAGTCTTCTTCCGGATCATACACCGATTTGAGGTTATGACCGAATACTTTGGCTACCGATTGATAGAAGAAAGCGGAAAGCCCTCCTTTCATCTCTCGCACAAGTTCATAACTACTGTTTCCGGTTTGGCGTTGTACTAATTTGATTAATATCGCCCCCTGCGAAATGCTTAGATTCTTTATTTCCGTTCTGAATTTCTCTTTGATTTCATCTTCACAGGCCTTTATCAAACGCTTTTCTTCTCGCTTGGAAGATGCAAGTGCAATATCACGGTCTAGTTGCTCATAGCGCTTCTGTGCATAAATTGCGTAAGGCAATACCCGCAACACATTGCGTTCCAAACGCAGGTAGTTCAACCGGTCTTCTTCAGTCTTAAATGTACGCCTTGCCGTAATGATAACATCTTTAATCGGAAACCAAGGCACAACCTCCCCTGTTTCCAAACGCGTAGTCGTATAATGCTCCAACATTTCCCCTTCTCCTTCTCCGTAATGGGGGACTTGCAAAGCTTGCCCTTTGCCCCCAAATGGCATCAGGAAAACCAAAAATAAACCCCATACAAAAGATCGCTTCATCACCTCCTAAAAAATGTTAATGTATTTCCAACTATGTAAAAAATTTGCTATATTTATATATTGTTTTTCCCCTGTTTCCACACGAGTGGAAAAACCATAATAAAATTACGAACAAAAAAATATAAAAGCAACTTTTTTCGGTGAGTATATATGGAAGAATTCGAGATTGATATAGAGGCAGAAAACAAGGAGATTAGGAAAAGGTACCGCGCATTACTTAGAGCCTGCAAACCTACTTTGCAACGAGGGGATAAACAAGAAATCCGAAGAGCATTTGACCTTGCGTTAGAAAGCCATAAAGATATGCGCCGTAAATCAGGCGAGCCGTACATATACCACCCGATAGCGGTTGCACAGATAGCCGCAGAAGAAATTGGTTTAGGAACGACTTCTATCGTATGTGCATTGTTGCACGACGTCGTGGAAGATACCGCTATCACCTTACAGGAGATCGAGGCACAATTCGGCAAAAAGGTAGCCCGCATTATCGACGGGCTTACTAAAATATCGGGTATTTTCGATCCGAACAGTTCCATGCAAGCGGAAAACTTCCGCAAAATGTTGCTCACCCTAGCTGATGATGTGCGTGTTATCCTGATCAAACTTGCGGATCGTCTACACAATATGCGCACGATGGAATTTATGGCGCGACATAAGCAATTGAAAATTGCTTCTGAAACGAGTTATCTATACGCGCCCTTGGCACACCGTCTAGGTCTCTATGCTATAAAATCAGAACTGGAAGACCTTTCCATGAAGTATACCGACCCTGATACTTACAAATTCATCGCACGAAAACTGAACGAGAAAAAAGCAGAACGTGAAAAGTTTGTTGCCGATTTTATTGAACCGGTGAAGACAATACTCGAAGAGCAGGGCATCAAGGCACAAGTATTCGGGCGTCCGAAATCCATTTATTCCATTTGGAATAAGATGCGTAAAAAATCTATTCCGTTTGAAGAGGTGTATGATTTATTTGCCATCCGGATTATCATTGACACCCCTACAGAACGAGAAAAAACAGAGTGTTGGAAAGTATATTCTATCGTCACGGATTTATATCGTCCTAACCCCGACCGCTTACGGGATTGGGTTTCTTCGCCCAAAGGAAATGGTTATGAATCCCTACACACTACCGTGATGGGGCCTCGGGGTCAATGGGTAGAAGTACAGATCCGTACAAAGCGTATGAACGAAATTGCCGAGAAAGGTTTTGCCGCCCATTGGAAATACAAGGAATCGAACTCGGACAGCGGATTAGACCAGTGGATACAAAAGGTTCGAAACCTATTAAGCAGCCCAGAGCAAAATGCAATGGATTTCGTGGACGACTTCAAAATGAATCTGTTCTCAGACGAGATATTCATTTTCACGCCCAAAGGCACATTAGTCCAATTACCTAATGGCGCCACAGCATTAGATTTCGCATTTGAAATCCATTCAGATATTGGCGCAACCTGTATAGGCGCTAAGGTCAACCACAAGTTGGTTCCGCTTAGTCATCCACTGCAGAACGGCGATCAAGTCGAAATTATTACCTCCAGTAAGCAAACTCCGAAAGAGGATTGGCTTAATTTTGTTGTTACAGCGAAAGCAAAATCAAAAATACGTTCTTCGTTAAAAGAAGAAAAAAGACGTGTAGCAGAAGATGGCAAGGAGATTTTAGAACGTAAGTTGAAATCACTAAAAATCACGTACAATACAGACAATATTAATAAAATAGCCAACTATTTTAAATACCCCAGCTCCCAAGAGCTTTTTTACAACGTCGCTAAAGGTGTTATTGATATAAAAAATCTACGTGACTATGCAGACAGTGAGAAAACAAATACACCCGGTCAAAGCCATTTTAGTTCACATGTTTCTGGCTTAGTTGAGAAAATCAATAAAAAAGAGGTTGACACTATTCTTATTGGTGACGATTACCAGCAGGTTGATTATACGTTAGCACCATGTTGCAATCCCATTCCAGGTGATGATATATTCGGTTTTTTAACGGTGAATGACGGTATAAAAATACACCGCACCAGCTGTCCCAATGCCTCCAAGCTGATGGCGAGTTATGGCTATCGAATATTGAAAGCAAAGTGGGCTTCTTCTCAACCAAATGTAGCTTTTCTTACCGGGCTGCGTATTGTAGGGATTGATGACGTTGGGCTTATTAACAAGATCACCAATGTAATCTCGCGGGAATATAACGTCAACATACGTTCACTGTCCATTACCAGTAACGAAGGAATTTTCGAGGGAAACATTATGGTATTTGTAAATCATATTGAACAATTGGAAGACCTCATGAAAACCCTGAAGCAAATCAGCGGGATAACGGGTATAACACGCTATGAAGCAGATAATTAATCCGAAGCGTACACTTCCCCATTAAACCATCGTTTTTTAAAAATGAAATTGGTAAATTTGCAGGAGAAATAACTATTTAACATGAATAAAGGCGAAAACTATCAAACGGTAAAAAAAATCTTCGAAGCTTACTTAGAAAATAAGAATCTGAGAAAAACGCCTGAGCGCTATGCTATTTTGGAAGAGATTTACTCGCGTGACGACCATTTTGATGTGGAATCACTTTATATCCACATGAAGAACAAAAAATACCGGGTAAGCCGTGCTACTGTATATAATACATTAGAACTATTAGTATCCTGTGATCTGGTAACCAAACATCAGTTTGGCCGCAACATGGCTCAATTTGAAAAATCCTACGGTTTTAAACAACACGATCATGTTATCTGTATCGAATGTAATAAAGTGGTAGAGTTTTGTGATCCCCGTATTAATCAAATCCAAAGTTTAATGGGCGATCTGTTGAAGTTTGACATCAAGCACCACTCTCTTAACCTATATGGCGTTTGTGAAGACTGCCAGAAAAAAGATACAGAAAACGCCGAAACTACACCGAAAAAAGGAAGAAGCCCGGTAATTTCAAATTAATGTGGTAATCGCCAATTATTGTATTACCTTTGTTCAGAAAAGACAGGTGTGTCCTGTTTTTTCTAAACGTATCATTTAAATTTTAATATCCATATTTCAATATTATGCAAGTTGATGTGCTTTTGGGCCTACAATGGGGCGATGAAGGAAAAGGAAAAATCGTGGACGTATTCTGTCCGAAATATGATTTAATCGCCCGCTTTCAAGGTGGCCCTAACGCCGGACATACATTAGAGTTTGATAACAAGAAATTTGTCTTGAATACCATACCATCTGGTATTTTTAATGAAGGTACACTCAACCTTATTGGTGGTGGCGTCGTTATCGACCCTATTATCTTAAAACGCGAGTTAGACAATCTGCGCACCTCGGGATTTGATCCTGTGGGTAAAGGCACATTGGTTCTAGCGCGTAAAGCACATTTAATTCTACCTACTCACCAATTGCTGGACGCCGCCTCTGAATCAAAAATGGGTGCTGGTAAAATTGGCTCTACCCTTAAAGGAATTGGTCCAACGTATATGGACAAAACCGGAAGAAACGGTTTGCGCGTGGGTGATACCACACTTCCTGATTTTCAAGAGCGTTATGAAAAATTAAAAGCAAAACATTTGGAGATCCTTTCCCACTACGGAGAGATCCCTGATTTCTCTGAAAAAGAAGCGGCTTTTATGAGCGCCATTGATTTTATCAAAACGATTCCACATGTCGATGCTGAACACCTAGTCAATAACTACCTGAAAGAAGGAAAAACAGTACTAGCAGAGGGTGCGCAAGGTACACTATTGGATGTAGATTTTGGTTCTTATCCTTTTGTTACGTCATCCAATACCACCACCGCTGGCGCTTGCACTGGCCTCGGTATTGCCCCAAATAAGATTGGCGCTGTATATGGTATCTTCAAAGCATATGCTACTCGTGTGGGGGGCGGACCATTTCCAACGGAGTTGGATGATGAAACGGGAGAAAAACTACGCCAGATAGGTCATGAATTTGGAGCGACCACCGGACGCTCTCGTCGGACAGGTTGGATTGATATTCCAGCCTTGAAATATGCCATTATGTTAAATGGCGTAACCGAATTAATCATGATGAAAGCGGATGTGTTGGACACATTTGAAAAAATCAATGTTTGTACACATTACAAACACAACGGCGAAACCATCGATTACATGCCTTATGAAATTATCACCAACCAAGCAGAACCCGTCTTGGAAGAAATAGCAGGCTGGAATCAAGATATTACGGGTATTCGTTCAAAAGACGAAATTCCCACGGCGTTAAAAAATTACATCGCTTATCTGGAAAAAGCATTGGAAGTGCCTATTAAATATTTATCTGTAGGCCCCGATCGTGTTCAGACAATCGAACTGTAATATAAATATACAATGGCTACAGCCGTATTTCAGGTTGACACGCAGCAATTCGAAAGAAAGGCGCTTCAATGGGCGCAACAATTTGATGAGGTTTGTTTCTTCCAATCCAATGGCTATAGTGATGAATATGCGCAAATCGGCAGTTTACTTGCCGTAAAAGCCTTAGACAGTTTTGTTAGCACGCAAACAGATATATTCCATACGTTGGAAAAATTTAGAGCCAAGCATTCCGATACGTGGATGCCTGGCTTTTTTAGTTACGACCTTAAAAATGAAATTGAGGATTTAACTACCTCTTTTCCCAACCAATTAGCATTTCCAGAAGCTTATTTTTTTATTCCGAGCATTATTTTAGACTTTAAATACAAGCAGGTAAAAATTGAAGCTCTTTATCCGGAAAAAGTATATCGTGATATCTTAGCTTACGATTATATCGCTAACGAAGAAAGAATCGAAACTGAACCTATCCAGTTTCAAAAACGGATGTCGAAAAAAGCTTACCTAGAGGCATTCCGGCAGTTGCTGAAACATATCCGGCAGGGGGATATTTATGAGGTCAACCTTTGTCAGGAATTTTATACCACGCATGTTACGTTGTCTCCGTTAACGGTATATCAAAAATTAAATCAAATTTCGCCTACTCCCTTTTCTTGTTTTTTCAAAATCAAGGATAAGTATATCTTATCCGCATCACCGGAACGTTTCTTGGCAAAACGCGGAAATACCTTGATTTCTCAACCGATTAAAGGCACTGCACCACGCGGAAAATCGACAGAAGACGACCGCGAGATCATCGCCACGTTGAAAAATAGTCCGAAGGAAATCGCGGAAAATGTGATGATCGTGGATTTGGTTCGCAACGATCTAACACGTAGCGCACAAGAAGGAACGGTAAAAGCAGAAAGACAACTGGAAGTCCAAACGTTTAAACAAGTGCATCAGCTAGTCTCCACCATCACTTGTCAGAAGAGAACTGACATATCAGATATAGAAGTTATCCGCAACACTTTCCCTGCTGGTTCGATGACCGGTGCACCAAAAATCAGTGCCATGAAATTATGCGATCGCTACGAAAACAGCAAACGGGGTATATATGCCGGTTCGGTAGGTTATTTTGACCCTGCGGGCAATTTTGATTTTAACGTCGTGATACGTTCTTTGCTTTACAATAGTACAAAGGAATACCTATCTTTCCACACGGGTGGTGCGATAACCATCGATGCGGATCCGGAAAAGGAATACCAAGAATGCCTCTTGAAAGCTTCTGCTATTCTTAAAACCTTGAACGCGAATTTGGTAGAGTAAAATTTGTATCTTTAGGCATGTCTTCGCCTTACATCAACATACATACCCACTGTACACTTGCGCCCACTGCACAGATATTCCCTATTCCTAACGTCATCATATCCAAGAATTACCTCTTTCCACATCCCTGCTCGCTTGGTATACATCCTTGGTACATCGAACAAAATATCACAGCACAACTGGATGCGCTTCATCAATATGGAAAAAAGAAACAAGTTTTAGCCATAGGCGAGTGTGGACTTGATAAACTTTGCGATACAGACTGGGCTTTGCAAGAAGTGACTTTTCGAAAACAAATCGGCTATGCCAATAGCATTCGAAAGCCCCTGATTATCCACTGTGTTCGGGCATATCAGGAATGTCTGCGTATATTACAAGAAGAAAATGTACAGGTTCCGGTTATCTTTCACGGATTCGAAAAAAAAATGGAATTGGCTACCCAAATTCTACATTCCGGCTATTTCCTTAGCTTGGGAGCCGCCCTCCTCTCCGGTAACAAGGATAACCTCATTCAAGAAATACCACTAGACAAAATTTTATTGGAAACGGATGATAAATCTGTTAATATCATTGATATTTATGCTTATTTTTGCCGCGTTCGAAAAATAGAGATGCAAGTCTTGAAAGAACAGCTGTATCAAAACTTTACGCATATATTCAACTATCCGATAAGGTAGTGAGGGAAACAATTTATTTAAATGAAAGATTTATCTTGGTTATCAAGAACAGAAGCATTAACAGGCCGTGAGGCATTAGAAAAACTAGCAAGTTCACATGTAATGGTTCTTGGTTTAGGGGGTGTGGGTTCGTTTGCTGCGGAATTCATATGCCGCGCAGGTGTAGGTAAAATGACTATCATCGATGGTGATACCGTAGATCCATCTAACCGAAATAGACAATTGCCAGCGCTTGCTACCAATCACGGCGAAGCCAAAGCACAAATCATGAAAGATCGTTTATTAGCTATTAATCCCGAGTTGGATCTTCACGTTATTCAAGATTTTATCATACCCGAAAAAATCCCTGCCCTTTTAGCATCGAATCCCGATTATTGCGTGGAGGCAATTGATAGCATTACGCCAAAACTCTTTTTCATCAGACAGGCGTTGGAAGCAAAAATTCCTTTTGTTAGTTCGATGGGTGCAGGTGGAAAAGTCGATCCTACGAAAATCCGTATCGCCGATATTAGCAAATCATACAACTGTAAACTTGCCCAACACATCCGAAAGAAACTTCGTAAACATGGTATTCGTGATGGTGTTAAGGTAGCCTTTTCTACGGAGCTTCCCGATAAGAAATCCTTATTGTATACGGATGGTAGTAATTTCAAGAAATCCGCTTATGGAACCATGTCCTATTTACCGGCTGCATTTGGAGGTGCCATTGCTTCTGTCGCTATTCGTGATTTGATGGCAAGCATCTAAAAGTCTTGATGTCGCTCTTTCTGTCATCCTGCGGCTTGCCGACCGCGAAGCAGGCATCCAGGGAGGAGGACGGAACTGCGGGGCTGATGCAACGATCTAAAAACTATAAACAAAGCCTTTAATATTACTAACTAAATTAGTAATATTGCAACGTGAATAAACAAAAACACTTTGCTATAGTCGATATTGAAACCACGGGGAGTCACGCTGGAGGGAGTCGTATTACGGAAGTGGCCATTTTGATACACAACGGGAAGAAAGTTATCGAACGGTATCAAAGCCTTGTAAATCCGCAATCTCCGATTCCGTTTGCGATCCAGACCCTGACAGGTATCACACCCGATATGGTGGAAGAAGCACCTATTTTCGACGAAATTGCAGAAGATATATATCATCTTTTACAAGGTAAAGTTTTTGTTGCTCATAATGTAAATTTCGACTACTCATTTCTTGTGAAAGAATTGCGGCAAGCAGGCTATGAGTGGCAAGCATCAAAACTCTGTACCGTACGGCTTTCCAGAAAGATATTTCCTGGCCACCGTTCCTACAGCTTAGGAGATATCTGCAAAGTGCGCGGCATCCATATTGCTGCACGACATCGGGCCATGGGCGATGCTGAAGCTACTGTCGAGCTCTTTTCCCAATTACTTGCACACGATGAAAATCAATATTTGCAGGAGAGCTTGCAAAAGAACATCGAACATCGCTTACCAACCCATCTTTCCTTCGCACAATTCCAGAGATTACCGGAAACCACGGGGATATATATTTTCCGGAATAAAAAAGGAAAGATCATTTATGTAGGAAAAGCTATCAACATACGAAAACGTGTGCTAAGCCACTTCGGAGGTGTTAATACGAGTCTACGAAGACAGCAATTTATAAACGATATTGCGACGATAGATTTTGAAGAGTCGGGTACCGAACTAATGGCCCTGCTTATGGAATGTCAACTGATTAAAAAGCATTGGCCTATTCATAACCAGGCATTGAAACGCTACGAACCAAAATTTGCACTTATCCATTATGAAGATATAAGAGGCTACGTCAGACTAGCGGTAAGCAAAGCAACTACCCATACAAACAGTATCCGTTATTTTGAAACAGCACAAGAAGCAAATTTGTTTCTCGCCAATCTATTGGAAGAATTTAACGTAGCCCCTACACTGTGCACATTTTACTCTCCTTCTACGGAGACACGCGAGGATCGAAAAATACCAGCAGGGGTACTCCCTTCTCGAGAGGAGCACAATCAAACGATCGCTGGCGTATTTCAACAACTGGACAACCGAAAACGTTCCTTTCTTCTTATCGATCAAGGGCGGAACGAAACGGAAAACAGCTATGTTTATTTTAAAGAGGATAAACTCTACGCTTTCGGATTTATAGAGTTTATCCAACAATGGTCCCAAGTGGAAGACGTCGTTTCTTACACCGACAAATGCGTCAGCAATTTTTATATGCAACATATTGTCTTGCAATATGCAGATCGTCATCCGCAAAAAGTAACTACCTTGCCTCAGGCCTCCGCACTATCCTGAGTTTTCTTCACAAAACTGAGCACCTTATCTACCATATTTTTACTTCCGATAACAATCGGGGTCCGTTGATGTAAATGCGTTGGTTTAATACCCAAAACTCTTTCTTTACCGGAGACAGCTTTTCCTCCCGCTTGCTCTATAATAAAAGCCATGGGGTTACATTCGTAAAGCAGCCGTAATTTACCATGGGGGTAACTGGAAGTCTCGGGATATAAAAACACCCCTCCCATAATCAGCGTACGGTGAATATCAGCGACCATCGATCCTATATAACGGGAAGTGTAAGGTCTTGAAGTTGCGCTATCCTCTGCCTGACAATATTTGATATAATCTTTGATGTATTGCGGAAATTTCAAGTAATTCCCTTCATTCACCGAATAAGAATTTCCATCTACAGGAACTTGCATGTCCGGGTGCGATAAACAGAACTCTCCAATAGATGGATCCAATGTAAAGCCATTTACCCCTTTTCCTGTTGTATAAACCAACATTGTAGAAGAACCGTAAATCACATACCCCGCAGCAACTTGATCATAACCATATTGCAGTATTTCCTCTTCAGACACCGGTGCATCAAGTACCTTTCTTCGATAAATGGAAAAGATAGATCCAACAGAGACATTCAAATCAATGTTTGCAGATCCATCTAATGGATCCATACACACCATGTACTTACCTTTATTTGTCAAGTTTTTTAACGATACCTCGATACATTCTTCATGTTCTTCGGAAGCGATATAACAGCATTCTCCACCGCGAGTCAATGCCTCAATAAACTGTTCATCGGCATATACATCCAATTTTTTCTGTGCTTCGCCCTGCACATTGTGATGACCATTTTCGCCTAAAATATCCACTAGCCCAGCTTTGTTAACCTCCCTATTAATAATCTTCGCTGCGATACCGATGTCTCGCAACAATCGGGAAAGTTCACCTTTTGCATAAGGAAAATCAGCTTGCTTTTCAATAATAAATTGACCTAATGTTTTAAATGCCATAGTATGTAGTTGTTCAGTTTGGTAACAAATTTCACGGTGCAAAGCTACACAAGCAAAACAAATTAAAAAACTGATTTTCAGCTTATTGTATTATATACACATATTTATAAGACTGATATTCAAATGTTTATTTTTAATAAAAATTTGTATTTTTCTTTCGTGATCTGTTTAGACGACATCTTCAGCTAACATCTTCTTCATATTTTCGTTATATTTAAGACACATTAGGGAGGTATATTTAAAGCATTCAAATAGTGGCTAAGAAAAAGAAAATGATAAATAGGTTTATTCCCCGCGATATCAGTTGGTTGAGTTTTAATGATCGGGTATTGCAGGAAGCTGCTGATGAAAGCGTACCTCTTTCCGAACGTATTAAGTTTTTGGGTATTTTCTCCAACAATTTGGATGAGTTTTTTAGAGTAAGAGTCGCGGGATTAAAAAGGGCGTTGGCATTTAATGAGAAAGACGCAAAAGAAATTTTCTTTGAAAAACCGCAAATCATCTTAGACCAATTAAATGAACTCGTCATCCAACAGCAACAGCAGTTCGATCGCATTTGGCTGAAAGTACAAGCTGAAATGGCGAAGGAAAAAATTTTTATAAAAACCAACGAAGAGCTGAACGAGGAACAACAAGAATTTGTGAAGTTTTACTATGAAGAAGAAGTAGAATCAAACGTTATTCCTTTGATGCTGGATGAGGCACGTGCTATGCCCTATCTACGGGACAAAAGCTTGTACTTGGGCATCGCCATGCGTAAAAAAGATTGGGAATATGAAACGCGTTATGCCATTATTGAAAACCCAACACGGCGCAATGGTCGTTTCTTGCTATTGCCCTCACCGAAAGGAGAGAAACATGTCATATTGTTAGAAGATGTCATCAAATATAATATACCTTATATTTTTTCCTATTTCGGATTTGATTCCTTTAAGGCACATGCTTTCAAAATTACCAGAGATGCAGAATTTGATCTCGATAACGACATCAATACGACACTGGTAGAAAAAATTGAAAAGGGTATTAAAAACCGTCGAAAAGGAAAACCGACCCGCTTTATCTTTGACAAGGATATGGATTCTTCGCTTGTAGCCTTTCTAATCAAAAAGCTGAATCTATCTAAAAAAGATAGTATTATTCCCGGACAGAAAATCCATAATTTCAAACATTTCATGGATTTTCCGAAGATTTTTAAATCGGAAAAACCTACAAAAGAGCGTAGTTCGTTCATCCATCCTGACTTCGCCGGAAGGCAGCGCATCAGTGATGTCGTTGTCAAAAAGGATGTGCTGCTCTCTTTTCCTTATCACACTTTTCACCCCATCATTGATCTGCTACGCGAAGCAGCTATGGATCCCGATGTACGTTCTATACACATTACTATCTATCGTATGGCAGAAAACTCCAAAGTAGCCAATGCACTTATCAACGCAGCGAGAAATGGCAAGGACGTAACCGTAATGCTAGAGCTTCGTGCACGTTTCGATGAGGAACACAATATTATTTGGAAAGAACGATTTGAAATGGAAGGCATAAAAGTACTATTGGGAATTCCAGATAAAAAAGTTCATGCTAAACTTTGTATTATCAAAAAAAGACTAAACACCAAAACTGTCCAATATGGCTTTGTAAGTACCGGGAATTTCAATGAAAAAACAGCGAAGATCTATGGCGATTACTGCTTGATGACCAGCAATAGAACAGTCATGGCAGATATAAACCGAGTTTTTACCGGACTAAAGAAATATAAGGGAGATTTATCGCAAAGCTTCAAATCTTGTAAGAATCTACTTGTATGTCCTACTAATATGCGAAGCACATTTCTTGCACTTATCGACAAAGAGATCGCAGAGGCCCGTGCCGGAAATAAAAGCCGCATTATCATCAAAATAAATTCTTTAAGCGATAAGCAGCTTATTAAAAAAATATATGAGGCTGCTGCGGAAGGCGTTAAAATTGAAATGATTGTCCGTGGGATTTATTGCGCCGTTAATCAAAAGAAATTTACGACACCCATCCATGCCATCAGCATTGTCGATGAATATCTGGAACATGCCCGCGTAATATATTTTTATGCAGCGGGCAAAGAACAGGTGTATATTTCTTCTGCCGACTGGATGCCAAGGAACTTAGACTTTCGTGTAGAAGCTGCAGTACAAATCACCAATAAGAAAATTAAACAGGAACTTATAGAGATGCTGGAGATACAGTTAAAAGATAATGTAAAGGCTCGGGTCTTAAATAATAAACTCGATAATACCTACGTACAGAATAACAAACCGCCGCACCGTTCGCAAGTGGAACTTTATAAGTATTTACGAAAAAAAACAAAATAATTGCTAATCGATTCCACTTACACCCCCAGAAACTACTAATTTCATCGCATCGGTGGCACTCATTTCTAAACGCTGTACATTTGATGCTTTTACAACAACAACTTGTCCAGCAACCGAATAGGAATATGGAAAATAGACGATTACTTCATCGGGTAGCCCGATTTTCTGTAGATCACGCTGTGTTAGAAAACCGATTTTTTTCAGTCCCGTTTCGTTGACCAATACCAATACCGGCTCATTAAACTTCTTGGCATCTCCTACAAAAGCTTCCGTAAAGTCTTTTATAGAAGAATAAAGTGTATTAAACAACGGGATTTTATCGATAGTACGTTTCAGCCAAGCACGTATTGGTTCCGTAACAAAGGTAGTAAAGATCACGCCCACCAGGATAAGAATAATAAGCACTGTCAGAATTCCTATACCGGGAATATAGAGCGGATATCCTTGCTCATCCTCCAAAAAATGAGTTGTCAGATTTAAAGCATTATCTAACGATGCAACCACCCACACAATCAAAAAGATCGCGCCTGCAACAGGTAGAACCACCAATGTGCCTTTGATTAAATAGTATAATATTTTTTGAGAAACTTTCTTCATTATTTTGTTTATTAATCCTAATCAGCCGTAAAAATACACCCTTTTTACCCTAGCTGAAATATTTACCAACAACTCATAAGGTATCGTATCAATACGTCTTGCCGCCTCCATCAAGTCGGGAAACACAACCACTTCATCCAATTCATGTGCCACAATATCCGTAACATCAAGCATACACATATCCATACAAATCGAACCCACTGTCCGTACCTTTTGTCCGTTAATAGACATCTCGCCCACACCGCCACCGAAGCGTCTACTGTAGCCATCGGCGTACCCTATTTTTACTGTGGCAATACGGCTGGGTTTGTGCAGCACTCCCTTTCTATCATATCCAACGGTCTCTCCCGCCGGCAATTCTTTAATTTGCGTGATGGTGGTTTTCAATTCACTGACTTTTTCCAATACCATTTTTTCATCCATATCGACCCCGTAGAGCCCTATTCCCAAACGCACCATGTCCATATAAGCAGAAGGCCAATTAACAATACCAGCGGTATTTGCAATATGGCGGACGACTTTATATCCCAACCTCGCTTCCAATCTATCCACACTTGCTGAAAATAAAGCAATCTGCTGTTTGGTAAAATCAGCGTGTTGTTCATTACCCGCTGCGACCAAATGTGAAAATATGGTTTTCACTTTTACTTCCGGCGCAGCAGCCAACAACGTTACCAACTCTTCCATTTCATCAGGCAAAAAGCCCAAACGATGCATGCCCGTATCGATTTTGATATGGATAGGAAGAGCTTTCTCCTTGCGCATACGTAGAAATGTGATTAAAGCTTTTAAAATCCGAAAGCTGTATATCTCCGGTTCTAGGTTAGAAGTTAGCAGACTTTCAAACACTTGCTCATCCGGACTCAATACCATAATTGGTAAGTCTATGCCATGTTGTCGTAGTTCAACGCCTTCATCTGCAAATGCAACGGTCAAGTAATCTACTTTATTGAATTGTAAGAGGTTTGCCACCTCATAACTTCCGCTCCCATACGAAAAAGCCTTGACCATAACCATCAGCTTGACATTCGATGGCAATATCGACCGATAAACCTTTAGATTGTGTTCCAACGCGCTAAGATTGATCTCCAAGACTGTTTCATGCGATTTAGCAACCAACAGCTTGCTGACGTCCTCCAAATGATACCGCCTGCTTCCTTTAATGAGAATAGATTCATTCTCTAACGAGATCTCACGCAGATTCCGAACCAACTCCTCCGTGGAAGCAAAAAATAAAAGTGGTATCTGCAATTTATCTTGTAAGTATTTCAAGGTTTCGCCCACTACAATTATTCGGGTAAGATTTTGCTGCCGCAAGATAGAAAGAAGCTTCATTTGTAGCTTTTCATTCAGCCCTTCCATATCAGACAGAATAAGTGTCTTCTTCTTATGTTGCTGCTGCTGGTGCAAAAAATCTAAAGCGATTTGTAAAGACGCCAAATCATTTGAATACGTATCGTCGATAATGGAGCAATTATTTCGTCCCGTTTTTAGTTGCAAGCGCATCTCCAACGGACGTAGTCTGCCTAGCTTATGCACAATCGCATCTAAAGAATAACCTAAAAACAACAGCGTGGTTAAGCAAATTAGCACATTTTCGATGGAAGCCTTATCTACAAAAGGTACTGTAAAAGTTGCCATCTCCTGCCTATAGTTTACCTGTATAGACGAGCTACCATCCCGTCTTTCTTCTATGCGTACTATTTTTACATCATCCCGATCAGACTCTCCAAACGTAAACGTGCTGCTTCCCGCAGGTAGGTATACCTCAAATCCGTAGCGTGAAGGGAAAATAACGTCTTTGGCATGCTTAAAAAGCTTTATCTTCTCCGTTATTTTCAACGCTTTGCTAGTGAAACCATCCGCATGCGCGACCCCAATATTGGTCATAATACCGATATCCGGACGTATCATCGCTTCCAGCTGGTCCATTTCATCCGGCAAGCTAATGCCCGCTTCAATAATGGCACAATCATAGTCATCCGAAAGATCCCATAACGATAAGGCTACGCCCAATTGCGAATTATAACTTTTGGGGCTTTGATAAACTTTCTTGTCTTCTTGTAATAGCTGTGTGAGCCATTCTTTTACAATCGTTTTGCCATTACTGCCTGTAATCCCGATAACCGGCTTATTAAATTTCTCGCGATGATAACGTGCTAATTTTTGTAAAGCAACCAAAACATCATCTACCCAGAAAAAGCTAGCTTCAGGATACGACACAACATCAATATCTTCACGCGACACCACAAAAGCACGGACTCCTTTCTGATAAGCATCCGGAATAAAAGTATGTCCGTCACGAACATTCATCAAAGCGAAAAAAAGACTATGTTCGGCATTTCTTATTTTACGGCTGTCGTAGGCCAAATCATAGATTGGCAGTTCCGTATCACGAATCAGGTGCTGTTTACTATGAATGGGGATAAGAATGGATGCAAGTGTGTACATGATAAATCGCAAAGAACAAATTTCATCAATATTTTCAACAACTAAAAATGAATTACGTATCGTATTTTGTTTTACGAGGTATTCATGAATAATAGGCCTTTTATTTAAGTTTGTGTTATGGAAGAATCTAAGAAACCACGAAAGTTATTAACTCCTCTGGAAGCAAAAAGAAAAGCGGAAAGCTACTGTGCTTATCAAGAACGAGCCCAGCAAGAAGTACGAAACAAATTATATGAATGGGGACTTGATCAAGAAACCTTAGAAAATATTATCGCCCAGCTTATCGAAGAAAATTTTCTCAACGAAGAACGATTTGCAAAAGCATACACTTTGGGTAGATTCCGTATGAAAGGCTGGGGAAAAATTAAAATAAAACAACACTTGAAGTTAAAAAAGGTATCTGAGCCGCTCATCCACTTAGCCTTAAAGGAGATAGATCCGGATGAATACCAACAGAAAATGGAAGATACTATCTATAAAAAGATAAACAAATCCTTACAGGAACTCTCTTTTAATGAGAAATCAAAACTCGCTACCTATTTGCAATCAAAGGGTTTTGAGAACGACATTATTTTTGAAAAAATAAATCATCAGGATTAGTGTTACATTTTTAGCACAAAAAACGCAACGAAGATGTAATTTTCATAAAAACACACTTTACACTAGTTTAAAAAATATAAAATTTGTATTATTGTACAAGAGGGAATTACTATTCATTATATGAAGAAATTTTGGATGACATATATACTTATTCTTTTAGGAGGTGTACTCTGTTTCCAACTTATTTCCGTATACACTATTGATGAATATCCAATAAATACGGAGCAAACCTCCAATCAGAATAATGACGCCGAAGAAAGCGAAACAAGACTTAGCTTAGACGACGAGATTATCGCCGAAGCGCTTCTTTCTCCCTATCTTTTACCACCACCTAAAGATTGCTTTTATCTTTTGCCAGGCAGGCCTCTTCCCTATATCAGTATCAGTCTGCATTTTCCGCCTCCTAACATAGCCTAGTCTCCTATTTAATTTAAGGAGATATATTCAAAACATAGCACCTATTTTGTGTTCGCAACACTGTGGACACCAGTTTTTCATATAACATTTTTAAAACATATATTAGCATGAAGACATCTTTCATCATTAAAGGAATTTGTACATTAAGTATTACCATTGGAGCCTTTACGTTCAGTCACGGTCAACAACTTCATAAAGACGAAATAAAAACCAATATTGTACAAATTGAGAACTCCACCGAAAAGTTAAAAAATTTAAATCCGATCGTTTACAATTACGATCAAAATAAATTCAAAAACCTTGACTTACCAGCGGGAAACCGTTATGGTTTTCTAACCCGTGACGTAGAAAATGTATTTCCAGATATGATACAAACATCTTCAAAGGTATATACAACTGGGAAAAACACAACTAAAACGGCCAAATACGATGACATTGACAATGAAAGACTAATTCCAGTACTCGTTGCTGCTATAAAAGAACAGCAGGAACAGATTGAGGCCTTGAAAAAAGAAGTAGAACAATTGAAATCCAAATAAATCGACCAGCTATAGGTTAATAACCTTAGGCCATAATATTTTGTGTATGGCCTAAGGTATATATTAAGCTATCTAAAACGCGTAAACTAACGCTATTGATGCCTGAGAAGCGTTCTTCGTGGCAGTAAGCCCATCTTTCTTCAAGAAGCTTGAATGGTTATTGTTGTCGAGACGAATTTCAGGAATCAGTGTCAATCCACCGTGTTTCAACTGTGCAGATAGTGTAAATGATGTGAATTGTGCCCCTTCCAATTCTTCTACATCCTTCTCTTTAAAGTATTCCGCACGAACACCCAAACCTATGTTTTCCGTAAAGTTGTACCGAGGATAAAGTGCTACACCGCTATACCCACCGTCGGACTGAAAAGTATAGTCGGCAGCATTCAGTCCTAAACTCACTTTCGGAGAGAAATCGTAACTAGCCACTAGATCAACCAACGTTCCAGAACTGTAATTGTCTTCGCCACCGTCCGACGAGCCGGTTAGGAAGTTTAAGTAGGCACTGAATCCTTCGACAGGTGTAAGCGATAACTGCGCGCCTACGTGCGATATACCATTGAAGTCTTGGTACACATTCCAATCGTTAAAAAGTCCTGCCATCAACGATACCTTGTCTGAGAAAGCATAAGTTGCTTTGATTCCGGCATTTTGAAATGGCCCCGCACCAAATAAATATGATGTGGAATAATGAAAATTTGAAGCAGGAGAAATTACCTCATAACCAATAAATGTCCCCATATAACCAGCTGTCATATTAAACTTGTCTGTAAAATCGTAAGACATATACAGGTTTTGGATATGAAACGAATTGTCTGCATTGTCTGCATTTCCATCTCCGTTCAAGATACTTTGGTACTGCCCGCGGGGACCGAAAGCAAGTTCACCGACAAAGGTCGCTTTACCAGTTGATTTTTTTAATCCTAAACCAAGCATACCCAGCGAAATGGAGTTATGGTTATTTCCGAAGAACGTACCGATATTTTCTTGTTCTGCAAAATCATATTTCCAGTAGGCATCTGCATAACCGGTAATTTCCAAAGGCGAACTCTCTTGAGCATACGAAAATGCTGAAATTAATAAAAAAGCGAGTATAGATAACGATTTATTCATGATTTTTATTTGTTTTAATACGTTTTAAAATAAATTTATTAACACAAAACAATAAAAAACCATCAAACACTAAAAAAAGGCAAACAATAAATTATTAAAAAATAAAGAACGAACATGAAAAACAAAAATAAATAACAAAAAAATACGTTCGAATATGATTTTTACTATTTATAAATACAAATAAAAACAAAAAATACATTAAACACACAATTTTTAAACAAAAAAATTAAAATTTTAAGCAAAAATCTAAAATAAATCAATTTAAAAACTAAAAAATTAAAAATTTATTAGCTTTTGTCGTTTTTTATTTTGACATTTGAAATGAAAAACAATTTTATATATCAAATAATCAAAAAAAACAAGGCAAAAATTACTAATTAATCAAAAAAAATTAATCAAAAACCAGAAATGAAACCATTATGATTTTTCAAACCACGCAGTGGCATGTACAAACCGAGTTTACGAGCTCTGGATCGCCCTCTGTAGATACAGGTGAAAAATCTGATAGCTTCATCAGCTTTAAAAACAAATTAAATAAGATGAAAAAGATTCTCCCATTTGGACTCCTCGCGCTAGCTGCAATCTTAGCATTGCTCGCCCCATCAACTGAGGTTACCACCGTCACAGAAAGCAATATCGATACAGGCGATACAGCCTGGCTATTGATGTCTGCAGCGCTGGTATTGTTAATGACGCCGGGTTTGGCATTTTTCTACGGCGGTATGGTTCGCAAAAAAAATGTGATATCTACCATGTTACAAAGTTTCGTATGTATGGGCCTTATCACGATTATTTGGGTTGTATTTGGCTTTAGCCTTGCCTTTGGCGAAGATATTGGTGGTATAATCGGCAATCCTTCCACTTTCTATATGATGAAAGGTATGTTGGGCAATGACGCGTGGTCAGCATTACCGACCATTCCGATAGCATTGTTTGCTATGTTCCAATTAAAATTCGCCGTAATAACTCCAGCACTCATTACAGGAGCCTTTGCCGAACGTATTAAATTTAATGCGTATCTTATTTTCATTACTTTATTTGTTATCTTCATCTATGCTCCGCTAGCACATGCTACCTGGCATCCTGAAGGCCTATTAGCCAACATGGGCGTGCTCGATTTCGCAGGTGGAACTGTTGTACATATGTCGGCGGGTTGGGCTGCATTAGCTTCCGCATTATACTTAGGCAAACGTAAAGAACAAGTACATACACCTGCCCGTATCAGTTATGTCATCTTAGGAACGGGTTTACTATGGTTTGGATGGTTCGGGTTCAATGCCGGTTCGGCAGGAGGCGCCAACGAACTAGCTGCCTCTGCATTTGGAACCACAACCACTGCATCAGCTGCAGCGGCGATGGCTTGGATTTTCTTTGACATCCTGCGAGGGAAAAAACCTTCGGCAATGGGGGCCTGTATCGGTGCGGTTGTTGGATTGGTAGCTATCACACCAGCTGCTGGTTTTGTAACGATCCCACATTCATTGGTTATCGGTATTGTAGCGGCTGTTATTAGTAACTTAGTGGTTATCTGGAGAACGAAAAAAGGTATTGATGACACATTGGACGTCTTCCCTTGCCACGGTGTTGGTGGTATGGTCGGGATGTTGTTGACCGCAGTATTTGCACATAGCAACGTCAACAGTGCTGTGGAAACTAACGGGCTTTTCTTCGGTGAAACCGGACTTTTCGTTGCCCACTTGATTGCCCTTGTCGGTGCTTCGGCGTTCGCTTTTTTCGGATCTTTACTTCTCTTGAAAGTAACTGATCTCCTAGCATCATTACGTGTTAGTGAAGAAGCAGAAATTGTCGGATTGGATGTTAGCCAACACGACGAAGAACTTTAATACATATCCCTAAAAAACATTCATGAACTGGCGCAATTTAAATGAATTGCGTCAGTTCATTGATTGTGAATTAATGTTACGTAACATGGAAGCAAACCCATACGACTCTGCTATAAACTCAAACGTCTCTGCGATAAATCCATACGGAACAGGAGCAAATCCAAAGCGATTATTAACAGTTCCAATGTATTTTTCTAAACATTTGTATGACTTTTTTCTAATGTCGGCCTGAATTTTACCTTCGAAATACGGAAAATATCCGATGCTATCCTACTATTTAGCAAATTCCTTCGTTTTTGACGGCAATCCATGTGCAAATAGGCTAAAGTGCAACGGAAAGATCATAAAGTCTAACGGCTTGTTTCCAAACACGAACGGAGAAGAAAAAGATTCAAACGGAAAGCAAATAAACTCAAACAACAAAAAACCAAATCCACACGCCTTTATCTTTAACAACAATACCCTTAAGTTAAATCCGTATTTCGTTAAAAGCATGTTACGTAGCATGCACTCATTGACAGACGCGTTTAACACAAAAAGATCTCTCTTCGAAACATATTATGACATGTTCGTTTTAATTTACTATCGACACCCTATAAAAGGGATCGATTAAGCAACATTGTCCTACGTCACAAACCCTATGTCGCTGCATGTTAGAAAAAAGAGGGTCGTTTACGAGCTAGACGCGGTCGTAGACGGCTTACCGACCGCGATCTATACGTTGTTTATGATAGTAACAGACTTGCTCTCGGTTGTTGGTAAAAAAGAGTCGTCGCTCTTCTCTTCAATGACCACTCTTTTTAAATAAAAGACATTCTACGATCTCTTAAACAACCTTGATAACCCTTTCTTCTCCTTCAGTCCATAGCCATAACCGTAGCCATACCCTCCATAGCCGTATGTGCCGTAGCCATATCTAGAGCTGCCCAGTTTCAAGCCATTCAACACAACTGCCAAATTGTTGATCTTTTTCTCCCTGTATATCCGTTCGATATCCGGTAACTGACGCCGATCCATTTTGCCTACCCGTATCATAAACAAAGTCAAATCAGAAATACGATCTACGACAGCTGCGTCAGCAACGATTCCAATCGGCACACCATCAACAATAATATAATCATATTGGTCTCGCAAGATCTGAATCAGATCATCCAATCTTTTGCTCAGGAGCAATTCCACTGGATTAGGAGCTATAGCACCAATAGGGAAGAAATAAAGGTTAGGAATTTCATTACTAATATGTTGGATATCTTTGATCTGTATGGTAGGATTAGCCAAATAATGACTTACCCCCTTCTTGCCATCAAGTCCTGCCCTACTTGTCAATGATCCTTTGCGCAAGTCTAAATCTACTACCGCAACCTTTTTCCCCAGATAAGACAAGGTCGTTGCAAGATTCAAAGACGTAAACGTTTTCCCCACACCGATACCGAAAGAGGTCAATGTGATCACCTGTACCTCTTTGCCATCCCGCGACATAAAGTTGATATTCGTCCGCAAAATCCGAAAGGTCTCTGTAAGCGGATCCCGCCCGGTTTCTGACACTAAGATATTCGTTTTACTATTTGTTTTCCGATCAGATAGTGGTATCTCTCCCAAAAATGGTACAGACACAGCTTCTTCAATATCCCGGCGGCTACGGACTTTCGTATCCAACATCAGTGTCAACAATAAAATTACTGCGGGAAGGACTACCCCAATAGCCACCCCCGTGCCTACTTTGCGGAATTTACTAGGGTAAATAGATGCCGTTGAGCGGGTCGCAGCATCAACAATCCGAATACTTTCATCCGTCATAGCTTGATTGATGGCGTTTTCTTCCCTCTTATTAAGCAAATATAGATACAATTCTTCCTTGACTTTCTGCTGTCGTTCTACCGAAAGCATCATGCGTTGCTTTCTAGGTACCTGCATTACTTTGCCTCTAGCAGATTGTTCCTCCTTCAACACGTTGTTCATCTTGATGTCCAGCCCCCTCAAGGTGTTGTTCACCGCTTCATAAATATTGTCCCGCATAGATGCCAGATTTCTATCTAAATCTGCTACAACCGGATTCGCCGTACTACTTCCTTCAACCAAACGGTTTCGGCGCAACAACATAGCGTTATATTCCCCAATCTGACTTTCCACACTTCCATCAACCAGTCCGGTATTATTCGGCATCAGTTCATATTGTCCTCCGCTCGCAGTGAGATATTCGCGCATCATGTTCGCTAAGTTGATATCTGTCTCTATCCTGGTTCGTTCCGATTGGAACTGACGGGTGTCCGACAAATACATCTGTCCTGCTGTTTGGACATCCACACCTTGATTAGCTGTCCGCAAGCGTTCAATATCCGATTCCACCGAACCTAGCTCACTCTCTATAATTGTTAAACGATCCCGTATAAACTCCTCTGTATTCACCGCTATCTGATTCTTATCTTGTAGGGCAATCTCGTTGTATACAGCTATCAATTCCGTAATCAGTGCCGCCGCACGTTGCGGATTCGTATCCTCAAGTGCTATCTGTAGCAATGAAGCATCATCATCCATTTGACTGATGTTCAGATTTGACAGAAAATAGCTCACTACCGCCGATATCGGTCGCTTGACCACGCGAATACTTCGACCATATGAAGTTTCATTATAGAATGGAGTCGGTTTTACCGTGAGCACACCGAACGATGTTTTCGTCTCTTTATGGAGGGGAACTTTGACTTCTTCGTCTTCGGTTTCGCTGTTCTTTTTTCTTACCCGTACATGATCCGCATCCAATGGTATTACTAGGAGGTCATATCCAGTATTCTCCCATTTTCCGGCAAGCATAACGCTCACCGGACTGGTTTTGTACAACTCATTGTAACGCAGCCCAACACGTTCCAAATAGTTCGTTTCCGCACCGATACGCTCTATCGTATTCTGTATCAATTCTTTAGAACGAAGTTGTAAAATCTCACTTTTCACACTCACCGCAGTAACAGCGTTTGTCCGCGTAATCCGGGCCGTGACCGGTGTATTGACCGGTGTCTTGATCATCACCGTTTCTACGCTACGGTAAATAAAAGGAGATTTGCTGTACTGATAATAATAAAATGCACCAAACAACAGAATGGATAAAGTGAACCATTTCCATTGAAAAAACAGGTATTTAATGATATCAAGCACATTGATCGATTGCTCTTTTTTTCCGTCGGCGGCTATACCACTATTATATTGATTAATACGCATTTTTCTTTTTATTTATTTTAATAAAATCAATGTTGACAGCACCAATCCCGTTACCCCGACAGCCATAGTCCAAAATTGCCTGTTACGTTGATCACGCGGCGTAGCCTCTGCCATTTTGGGTTCTACATATACGATATCATTCTGTTGTAGGTAATAGGCGGGTGAGTCAAAAATAGATGCTGCCTCTATGTCGTGTACAATTTTCTTCCGTACGCCGTCTTGTTCCCTAATCACAACAATTGCCTGGGGGTTAGCAATATTAGACAATCCCCCTGCTTGTGTAACGGCTTCTAATAATGTGATCCGTGCTTCGGGCACATCGAGTACTGTCTGACGTGTAACGGCTCCCATAACCGTTACTTTTAAATTTAACAGATCCACTTTCACGGTTGGGTTATTGATATATTCTTTGGCGATCAACGCACTGCGCACCTTTTCCCGCACGTCTTCCAACGTCAATCCTTCTATACGCATTTTGCCAAGAATAGGAAAATCAATATTTCCATCTTGGTCGATGGTATAGCCCGATGTCGAACTGGAACGATCTACTACAGTCGATACGTTGCCATCGTCTCCTACCCTATAATTGCCCACACCGCCATTGAACGGTGCTGCAAGTTCTGGTGCACCGGCGCTCACTACAATCTGGATACGATCGTTCTTTTGCAACCTTAACAATGGTATTTCCATAGCAAGATAGGCCGTATCCGGCACCATATCTTGTACATATACCACTTTTTTAGGTACGATGCAACCATTTAACAGTACTAAGCCTAATAGCCATGTTAATAAAGTAACTTTGTTCATTTTTCTATTTATTTTTATGATGTGTTAATTTCTGATAGCATAATTGTGCTGCCGCACGATCCGGCAAACAGGTCAGCTGCCCTATGCGTAAGTTTGCCACAACCTTTTCCAAGTGATTGACCATGCCATTATACAGCTGCCGATTCCAACGGATGGCGGTACAACTCGGTAAGATCGTCATGAGGGCTTCTACCCCACGTACACTTTTCCATTCATTTACCGGTCCTTGCTTTAGTCTCACCAGCCCTTTCAAGGGCACCCCCTGATTCTTATAGCAGGGCGTTTTCCCACTCCACGGTGTGCCATATATCATGACTGTTCCATCTTGTTCCATACTAATGGCGGGATTATCGTCATTCAATAGCGCAGCGTTTGGAATATGTGTCAACCATAAGCAACTATGCGTACTCTTCCCTGTGCCACTCTTTCCCAAAAAAGCATATCCCTGCCCGTCCTGCTCTATCACGGAAGCGTGTAGTAGAATCGTATTAAAAGATAGTACGGCTTGTCCATAAGTCACCATCAACATCCAGTTTAGTATAGACGATTCCTCCGAATGCGGTCCAGAAGCAAAGATTCTGGCGTATCGAAAATCTTTGCTGCTCAACATTTCCCAGGAACAACAGCCGTCCTCACTTTTTATCGTGCAGCGGTAAGTATCAGCCGATTCCTCCAGCCAAAAACGATCTATCCATATCGGAGAAGCATCACTCAACAACCTACTGTCCTCCACTTCCGGGGCCTTCCCATAGACGAACGCGACCTTAACAGCAGGTAAATCTTGAGAACAGTCTATCACAAAGTCCTTAAAAGAAGGAAGCCAATCGGATAAGGCAATCTCTGGAGGATGCGTCAAAGCGACTACATGTTCCGCTATTCGAAAGCAGGTTGTACTGTTTTGCATGCTCCTATATGTATCTCGTATTTCCTCTTTCATAACGGTAATTCCTATTATATGTAAATGGTTTGATCACAGGCCTCTGCCAATTTTAAATCATGCGTCACAAATACAACTATCTTGTCTTTCCCCGCGGCAATCAATCGCTGCATGAGCAGCATAGCCGTATCCGTATCCAAGGCCGATGTTATTTCGTCAAAAAGCCAAATCGGGCAGTCGCGCATACAGGCACGTGCAATCGCAATTCGCTGTGCCTGACCTTCCGACAGGCCATATCCAGACTCACCGATAACCGTATTTATACCCTGCGGCAGGTCATAAATAAATTCTGCACAAGCCAGATACAGTACTTCGTCCAATCTACTTTCCCTAATCGGTTTACCATCCGGTATTAAATTTTCGCGGATTGTTCCGCTGAATAACTTGTCCCCTTGAGGAACATAGGCGATATTGCCCCGATGCTTACCGGAGAGGCGTCTGCGCTCCCCCCCTGTTTGTATCCATATATCGCCTGCATTCGGTTGGATTAAACCCAGTACTAAACGGACGAGGGTTGTCTTTCCTTTCCCACTTGAACCGACAATCGCTGTCGGTTTTCCTTTCTGTAATTCGGCGTTAATACGTTCAATCACCGGTGCATCTTCGTAACGAAAATAAACCTGCTCGAACTGGATAGCTTGCGGAAATTCAATATGCTCCGCCTCCAATAACTTTTCCTGCGTAACTGATAAGGTCGCCTGTACACGTTCCAATGCGGTACGGAAAGGAATAAATGCCGGCACAAATCCCAACAGTGATAGCATAGGTGATTGTATCCTGCCTACAAGCTGTAAGAAAGCGGTCATTGTACCAAAAGATATCTCTCCTGTGTGCAAACGGTACACACCCCAAACGAACGTCAACAAAAAACCAATGTTAACCGTCAATTTCATGATTCCGCGTGATACCGTAGAAAAATTGAGCAATTTACTTTTCAAATCGAAGATTGTCTCCTGGCTTTCCGTCACTTTGTTCCACCGGCTTTCCTGTAAGCCCAGCGCCCGGATAACCATACGGAGACGTAGATTTTCCTGAACAATATTTCCCAGACTGCTTTCTGACGCTTTTAACGCTCTGTTCATCCGCCTAAGCCGTCTAAAATATAGCTTGGAGAATAGGAATAACGGTGTCACGGCGATAATCAGCAACGCCAGCATAGGATCCATCAACCACAAAAAGCCAAAAGAAGCTATTAACCGGATAAAAGTAAGCAAGCTGGAAAGTGCGGTCTGTCCGACCATCTGTACAATTTCCCGGCAATCGTTATTGATACGTACCTGAATATCGCCCGTATGCCAGCGTTTAACAAATTCCCATGTCGACAACATTTGCGCTTCAATAACACTATTTTGGAGCTGCTGTAATAGCTTCGCCCGTGTGCGCTCGTTCAGCCAACCGGCCCAGGTTTTCAACAACAGCCCTGCCGTTATCGCAACGATACTGATCACGAGGGCATATTGCAATGCATCACGGGTACCTTCTACCGCAATATCAATCGCTCGTTTTGACCACCACACAAACACCAAAGACAAGACGATTGCCAGACATTCCAAAACAAAATACGACAGTAGCGGTACACGATGACCTTTTGTCAATTTCCACGTCCATTTTAATTGATATGTCAATCCCGTATTAATCATCTATCCCGATATTCTTGAAAATAAGTGTATAAAAGGAAAGCTGATCGCCTCCATCGGTGCATACGGTAGATATCTTAAAAAGTTATTCCAAAGCCTCTTCTTTTTATCCACCCGCTTCCCGCCGTTTTGTATATCCACATACCGTCCATCATGGAATCCGAAATTACCAGCTGTCCAGATCTCTTCCATCATCCAATCCGCATTCCGTTCTGTATCCCGTCGGAAAGGGAGATTATCCGACGGCATGCCCAGGTAATCAACCAGCAACTTATGCAATACGGAAATCCATTTCAAGATGCCTGTTTTGGCATAGACTGCAAGCAGTCGATCCGCATCAATCTGTGTATGGTAAGCGCTGTATAAACGAGCCGCATCACAGAGTTGCCGTAGGCCTATCCCGAATGAAAGAAGGTGCTTCAATATATGTGCATTTACCTGTAGCAACTGTGCGGTCGGCGAGGGCAACATAATCGATTGCTGCTGTACCAACAGTTCAAGCTGTCGCGGCTGTTCCTCCTGTTCAAATTCTTTCAGGTAACCTCTTAGGAATGGGTTGTGGATATCAAAAATGTTCCGATGGTGTTCTATCTCTACATTTCTCCACCTATACCAAATACTCTTTCCTGCCATTTTGTTCCATTCTATTCCCTTTGCTTTGATCTGCCTGTTGGCCTCATGGTAGTCTTCCTTGTTCGAAAAATACCAGTCAATGTCTCCACATACCCGACGCAACGGTTCCGCATATCCAGCTGCTATCCCCTGCCCTTTTAACAGCACGGGTTTGATGCCACAACTGTCAAAGAACAACGCCTGTTCTGCCAATACAGTGTTCATTCGACGATTCCTTTGTTCCAGCTTTTCAACCCTTACGAGCCATAGCAGCAATAATTTCCTTGGGGGTAAAAGAGTCGGTTCCAAGCTTTGTATGCCGTCAAACACGATACCCTCTACCGTTTGTTGACGTGCGATACGGTACAAGGCCTGCCATTCCTCTTCCGATAAAGGAAAACATCCCAGCATATCGACCCCTTGTTTCCATAGACCGGCACGCAACAAACTGAAAAAGGCTTTGCCCACTCTACCCTGTAATACCATCGCTATTCCATCAGTAAACCATGTTCTTTAAAAGTCTGTAGCAGCGCAAGTGCGTCCCGTCTGGCTATATCTTCTTCTACCTCGTAGTTTTCCAATAGCATTTCAACCACCGTTTCCAAGGTAAATTCCCTGCCTTGTAAACGCTCCCATATAAAAACAGCGGTATCATTGAACGTAAACACCTTCGACATGTCCACCATATCCTGTCCGGGTTCTACGATTATAGATTCGTGACCTAAACGTCTAAGAATTAAATCTGACCGTAATTTCATCATGTTATTATTTTTAAAATCTTGTTCCAAACCCTCCGCCATGGTCGTAATCCAAACCAGACGATGCCCAGCCAGCGCCGCATAGCGGTATCACACGCCCAGCTACGCCTGCCACGGAAAGCCCTGTATGCTATCGCACGGACGTCGGCTTCCGGCAATACCTCTATCTGCCCCAGATTTCCGTCGCCCGCCATCCAAATCCGGCTTTCTTTCCGGCGTATCACGCGATGCAACACATATTTTTTGTTGTAATATGCTAATACTATACTCCCTCGTTTTGGCTCTTTTCCTATCGGTACATGAAGTTCTACAACATCTCCATTCATTAAAAAAGGACGCATACTATCCCCCGTTACCGGTATTTTCACTTTTTTATCGTGCGCTAAGGTGTTGATCACCTGCTCAAAATACCAGGCGTTTGGAAGTGTCTTTGTATGCGTGGATGGCTTTTTCATAAACATAGGTTATACAGTTCCAAACTCTTCTCCACCATCTTATCTCGTGTAAAATGTGTTTCATACCGCTTTCTACTTCCTTCCGACAATCGTCTTTTCAACACGGGGTCGGTTGCTATTTTTTCAAACGCCTTCGCCAATGCTTCCGGATTTTCCTTTTCTACCACCAAACCAGACACGCCATCCTGGTTAACCCAGCTTACGCCCGAACCAGGGATATGTGTTGATACGATCGGTGTCCCACAGGACATCGCCTCAATCTGTACAATCGCGAAAGCTTCCGTTTTCCAGATGGAACTCAAGCAAAATATATCGGCCGCCGCATAGTAGGCCGGCACGTCTTCATCCGACACATAGCCCAACAAGGTTACCCTATCCTCCACTCCCAGTTCCTGAATCAATACGGTTAACGATTCTTGCAAAGGCCCTTTCCCACCGATAACAATCTGGAAGTTATTGTTTAGGTAACCAGCGGCTCGAATCAAATATTCATAACCTTTATAATCCACCAAACGTCCTAATGAAAAAATCAGGTGCTTACCTTTATACCGTTCTCTAATCGTGACAACCTTTTCTGACGTGGCTGTTATCGGCAACACCCCTATCGGAATATGATCGATTTTATGCTGTGCCTTTTGGAGCGATGGCGATTCGGCCACATATACTGGCGTTGTTCCTACAATGACATCCGCTCTGCTAATGAGCCAGTTTTGCAATGGCGCATAAAGCTTCAACAGCGTCTTTTGTTTCAGTATATCCGAATGCCAGTGTAACACCACCTTTCCCTTATAGCCCGAAAGAAGTAATGCCAAAGAGACCATCGGATCAGGGTGATGAATATGAATAATATCGTAGTACTTCGCAATCCGGCGAAGTGTTGTAATCATAGCCGGTGCTAACATGGTTGCTGCCAGTTTCCATTTTGTGGGCATCACCATTACACTTCCAAAATCGTTCAGTTCTATCGTTCCGGCGGGATAGTTTTCTGTTGACGCACAAAGCATATCACAACGTACCTTCCGTTCCGACAAGCCAAGCGACAGGTCGTACATTACCTTCTCTACGCCACCCCGAATGGGATAAAATTTCCCTAATTGTAGTACATTCATGTCCCTAAACATTCACATTATCTAAAAGCTTGCAAAACAAGTCGGACCACCTGTCGGCTACAGGCTCAGCCATAACGGTAATCGGCACAGGCTTAAAGATTGCCTGCTCTTCTCCGTTGATAAGCTGCATCATCAATGTCGCCAATGTTTCCGGTTTATCCGGGTTAAAAAAAGCAGTATGCCGGCTACCTCCCGCCGTCTCACGCGCATAGGGTAAATCCGCCAACAACATATATTTATTATAGACCGAAAATTCCGAAATAGGTAAACCCCATGATTCCGCTTTCGATGGGAAAATAAGACAATCACATTCCTCGTAATAGACTTGTAACCGTTCCTTTGATAAAAACCCAACGAATTGGAGGGGTGCCAGCCTACCCCAATTTTTATGTAACCATTTAGCGTATCTATTTTCATTTCCCAAAAGAGTAACATAGACCTTAAAGTCGTTGAGGTCCTGTTGATTATTCAATATATCCACAGCCTTACAAATGACCTCAAAGTTTTTGTGGTTATTCGGAGAAGCGGCATAAATAAATGATGTTACCTTTCCAGGAACTGCTTCTGTGAACTGTGGAGTGGCCTTAGTCGTTAGTTGTGTAGGCGGCGCAACAATTATTTTATTATGAGGGATGGTAAACATCTTAATCATGGCCTTCCTAAACCATTCTTGTTGCACCACGAGATAGCGATTTTGGTGGATATTCGGACGATAGATATATTTCGTCAAAATTGTCAGTAAGGTCATCTTAGGTGCAAAAACAAAATCCTGAAACTTCCATGTGTAGAAGGAAAGCGCGTTATGGCAATAAACGGCTTGATGCTCCGCAATTACATTCGGCGTCGTATCATGTAGGGAGAACCAAAGATAAACCGGACCGATGGTTTTGGATATTTGTTTTAACGAAACATATTCATACCACAATCTATTTATCCATCTCTTTTTTGGCCATTGTGTTTCCATATATTCGATATATGGAAAATCTACCAGTTCTTTTTTATACACAATAGCGATTACCCTATACTCTCCTTCTCTATCTGCCACCCATTGTGACCAAGCGGATAGACAGTCCCTTAATATAGTCAATGGACCAGCCTCTACAATGTTTACCGCGGAAACCACTATCGTCTTCATATAGCCAAGAGATTAAACAACTCCAACCATTGCTGCATTACTTTCTCTTGCGAAAATTTTTCTGACATTTTCTTTGCATTCAATCCCATTTCAGTTCGCAAGTTCTCGCTTTCGATCAGCTCTGTAATTCGTATCACCATCGTCTCACGATCGCCTTCTTCCACCAAAAAACCATTACGATCATTCTGAATAAGATCGCTCGGACCGCATTTACAAGCATAAGCCACCATGGGAAGGCCGCAAGCCTGCGCCTCCAATAATGTCATCGGCAGGCCTTCATATCGGGAGGTCATCACTAAAAAACCGCTTTGACAATATTCCTTTTCGATATCCTTCACAGGCGGACATAAGCGCACCACATTTTCTAGTCCGAGCTGACGAATCTGTGACAAAAGTTGATCTTCCATTGGCCCATGTCCGAAAATATCCAGTTTCCAGTCGGGCTGCTTTTTATATACTTCCCTCCATATTGTAATGAGCTCATCGAAACCTTTCTGATAATCATAGCGTCCGACGGCGATAGCACGTTTCATTGTTACATCTACTTGGCAGCGAGGTACAAAGCTGTTTGCATTAGGAATAACCGTTATGTTGGGGAGGTCACCCCAGTAGCCTCGGTCTTCTTCAGTCAATACTACGAAGCGATCATATTGTTTTGCTAACCGTAGATCTTGCCTACTATGCATAAAATCTACAACTCTCCATATACCCTTCCGACTGTATTGCAAACGCTTAAAACGAGAAAAATGAATTTCCAGCACTTTCTTACTCCCATCTTGAATACGATGAAGAAGTGAAACGTCATGGTCGAACATCGACACCACGACATCTGCTTTCAAATCTTTTAACAGCTCGGTCAATCGCTTTTTATGCAGTCTTTGTTTTATGGAATAGGAGATTATTTTCTTCCATACACCTTGGTCGTTGCTTTCGGTATAGTCAATACCCAAATCGTACAACGAAATAGCAGTATTCAGTGAAAAATAAGGTTTTCGTTGTTGTTGATCAGTGGTAATAATAGAAACTTCATAACCTTGCGCAACCAGATAATTTGCCTTGTTTGCTAATACCCGCTCCATACCGCCGGAGTTAAACGTGCCTAGTATGCAGTAGACTATCTTCATCTTGCTGTAACTAAAATTGGTTTGCCTAAAACAGGGTTAAGAACATCCTGTTCTTGATCACTCTCTAAGAAATAATCCAAAAAATAAAATAAGGCATAAAATGTAAAGAGATCTGTTGCAACTTTCACCCAGATCGCAAAAGACAAAATCAATAAATAGAAAAACAAAGACGTGTATGAAGGGTTAGCCATCGCAAACGTCACCGCGTTATACACAAAAAACGATGCATATACAGAGAAGCCCAACAAACCACAATACAAGATAAATCTACAATATCCGATATCAGTTCCGTAGACCCAATTATCAAACAAACCCGAACCAATAATCCAGGTCCCGGTATCCTGCGGCCATATCCACATATTCGTATTCAATTTATCTGTGGAATCCGTACGCCATTCTCCTTCTTCAATCAGATTAAAAAAGCCTTCAAACGCAAACCGAATTTGGTGGTAAAAATCCGTATCTGTTTGATACAAATATGTAGCGATAAACAATATGCTTCCTAGTAGTGCGATAAAAACAGCATAGAATTTCACATATTTTGTCTTGAGAATAAGACTAAACACACCCGTTCCTTGCACGATATATAACAAAGCTATTGCCGCACCTACTGATGTGGTACGGGAAATCATATTCCCTACTGCCGTAATCAACAAAAAGCATAACACGATAAACAAGAGTATCGGAGTATCCTGCCTGATTTTTTCATCCTTGACCACAAGGGCCGCTACCATAATCAAGGTAGCAGCAAAACGAACTCCTGCATTATCTAAAGAAGCTCCGATGCCGTATAGCCTATCTGTCTCTTTTAAAAATATTTGCCCCTGTTCCACATAAGCATCCACATATTGCTTAAGTTCAACATTCCTATCTATCGTAAGCGCCAGCATACACTGAGCAACACAAACGACCGCCATATAATAGACCAATAACCTAAAGTTTACCTCTCCGTGAACCGCCCGCATGATATAAATCACCGTATATGCACTAAACATCCAAACTGAGAACGAGACGATGTATAAGGCATAAGCCGTATCGTCCGTCCCATTCAAGTCGATGGAGATAAAGCAGATCAGGGAAAAAATAACAGCCAGCACAATTGCTCCCATCAACTGCCGGGACACTACAAATTTCCTCGTTAGTAAAGCGTCATAAGCCAACAAAGGCATCCCAACTAATGCTAATACATTCTTAGTATTGATCGCGGCCGGAAGAAATGTCAGTCCGATAGGGAAAAGATAGAAACTCACCAAGACCGTGACGACGAAATAAGGGATGATTCGGAACATATAAATACCTACCTATAAATTATACCATAAATAAGACGAACCACTAAATAGTAATGACATTTCACTAAAAAGTACATTCTCTTGGATGCTGCATATTGCAAAATCCGAATCCGCCAAGGAATACTCCGGTTATGCATGACATAGCGATTGGATTCCACAAACCAATGATTCCACAAATTATAATTTTCTCTGTTGTCGGAAATCAATAACGGCAACTTAATATTCAATTTCAAATAAGACATCCATACAACCAATTTCTGTTGATCAAGTATATTAGACAAGAAATTTTCTACCTCCTTTACATTAAAAGTCGCTTGTGTGATATGTTTTTCCGAATATGTTTTTGTTAATGACTGCTCGTTTGATTGCCCATAGTGATAAAGTGCTTTATCTATGTATATCACCTTGTTAGCATAGGTAAACAACTTAACCATTATGGCTAAATCTTCGCCCATATCTTGTCCTGCAGAAAACCGTATTCGATTAATTTCATATAGTGATCGCCTTACCATAAAAAGCCATAAATTCCATCTCATAGAGCCATTCAATATATTTTTCACAGCGTGTAAAGGGCTAGTAAAAGCTAATTGATTCATTCTTCGTTCATTCTTATCGAACTTTAAAAACCAATTACAGCCAACGATATCTGCATTATGCTGTTCGGCAGTATTCACAAGCAATTCAACAGTATCAGGTTCGATCTCATCATCGGCATCCACATAATAAATATAATGACCAGTTGCATGTTCCAACCCGGTGTTTCGAGCAGCCGCAACACCTTTATTTTTATAATGAGAGAACATCCTTAAAATCATTCCTTTTTGCTCAAACATAGGAACTGCTTTTTGAATGATATCAGAACTATTATCGATACTACAGTCGTCGACAAAAATCAACTCTAAATGTCTATGTGTTTGCGCTAATAATCCATTAATCGGAAGATTGATGGTCTTTTCCGCGTTATATACAGGAATAATTACCGAAACTAAGATGTTTGCGTTACACATATTATTATTTGCTATTTATTCTATCGGAAATACGGGAGACAACTTGAATATGTCTAACCGTAAACTTCCTGGCAAAAAGCTTATCAGAGTTTATTAAATCTTCATAATCTTTCATCTCCCAGTCAACTAGTTTCCCATCTTTCCAGCCAATCTTACGCATGCAGCCATTCTCCTCATTTTCAATATCAAAAACACGATCCTTAAATGGAGAATTCCAATATAGCGTGTGCAAGAAGATTTCATCTGCGCAAAAGGTGTATCGATACATTTTCGTAACCTCCGTATAGTATGGAAGAAGGAATCGGACAAAATCATCAGTCACACTGACCCAAGATGTTCCTTTCTTAAACTCAACATTTTTGAACCGCTCCATCCCGAGTATATATTGAATTCTCAACGACAAGGCTCTTATTATCTTACAAAACAAAAAAACCGTCCGTTTCTTCTCTCTAAAATATCTTGTAAAGAGGTGATATTTTTTCACCTTTCGATTAATTTCACTAATGTTATTTTCAGATGAAAAACCTACAAATTCTTTCCCTTGGTGCAATAAGAAAAACCGATGAATCTCATCTTGACTTTTTAGCGGAAAATCTACTCCAGATAATGTATGGTAATATGCGTAAGGACCATTTTTATGGGCTTCATCAAACAAAAAAAATTCTGATGCTATTTGGGAAACATCTCCCCATCTGACATCAACCCTCTTATCCAAAACATATAATTTGGAGCGAGCAACTATAATTTTGGGGAGATTTATCACTTTTTTATCATAATGGATGTAAATATCATTACGTTCGTCGTCAAGTTGGGTTACCAAAAGTTGTAATAATTCAAATTCATGATGTGCTAAGATTAAATACGCGTGCTTCGTCATAAATTCATCACTTAATCATCCTATACCCTACCCTCACACCATCTATAAATATCTTCCCCATTCTATTAGCATACATTTTTTCCAATATTGCCATTTTTCGAGTTATTCTTTGATATTTCTGAATAGATTTTGGCAAAAGACGGTAGTATTTCCACCAAACATCAAATGCTACAGTAAAAGTATTCCAAGGTTTTGCTCCTGTATAATGAATATTTCCATATTTCTGAACGGCTAGCCATTCTTGTTCTGTATATCTTCGAAGAAATTCCTTTTTATACTGAGGTAAAAAGAAGGTGCGGATACCGTTATAATGAGGAGGTAAAGCTAAAATACGTTCTCTACAGACTTGATTGAGAATATCTTGATCTGGAAATTCTAAATTTTCGACCTGTGCAGCCTTTAAAAATTTTCGCACCATTTTATCCTGTCTTAGCAATTGAAGGTTCATTAATAAAACTCCAGAGTTAATGTAGCCGTCCAACACACAACCAATGCTTTCAATATGTTGTTTCTGAAAATCCAAGGTTGGCTCATATACAGCTCCAAGATAGTAACCTGTAAGATCAGTACTACGAAATAAATCCGCCACATTGGTTCTAATAATTAGATCGCAATCCATATAAAGGACTTTGTCGTAACTTGGTAAAATATCCGGTAATATTAGCCGAAATGATGCCGCTACGGTATAGCGTTCGTTTATATAAATATCGACTAAATATCCACTTAGGTTAATATAAGTAACGCGAACCCTATCACCTCCTATATCCTTTATATCATTTTGCATATTGAAAGGCAGTTCGTCCGTTAGCAAACATATTAAGTGATAGCAATCATCTATATTGCTATGTTTGAGTAAGGAGAGCACAAAAGTAGTTGCCGGCACAAAATAATTCGGCGTAAAAGCAATTACGATAGGAATAGACGGGTCTCTAAACATACTGAGCATTTATTACATATTGACGAAAGTCTCGTATTTCTTTTTTAAAGGGAATGGTGCAACCCTAATTAATCTCTTTTGGAGAGGATCAATAGGTTCGTTGATTAACGATTTATCTTTGTTATTATTGAAAAGCCTCATCCAGTTAGATTCATCGGCAAGAATATCTTTCACATTAGTAAATCCCCCATATTCAGGGATATTCACTGATGCGAAATAATCTAAGAATTTAAATCCATCAGTCTCAATGTAACCATCCTTTATCCAAAGAGCGGGAATATTGTAAGCGTGAGGCACTATTAATCCATGCAAAGACGTAGATAAAATATACTCACAAGAAGTAATTTCCTCTAAAATTTTCTCAATCTTCTTAGTTCTTAAGTCTATTACCTTATACTCACTCCCATAGCATTCATTAAATTTATCTACCTCTTTCCAATGCGGCACAATACCCAATTTATATTTTTTCTCTATAGCTGGTTTTATCCATAGAGGCAATAATAGCGCAGGATCTCCATAAATTTCACATTTCGGAAACCCCTGTTTTATTAAACGCTGTGCAGTCAAAGGGCCCCGAACGGCAAAAATGTCTCCTCCTTTGAAACTATCCGTATCACTCATAAAACCGGAGCCCCACACCTTCGATCTAGAATTACCACAAGTAATAACAGACCCAACACCCAAGATATTAGGTTGCCAAGGGAATAAGATCATCCGGATCTCTCTCCAAGAAAGGAACAATAGTCCTTTTATAAATTTTCTAAAACTATTTATATACGCTGCTTTCAACTTCGTTTTACACACCGAAAGTTCTTCTATTATCTGCGGGCTTAGAGCGTCTCCAAAATTTGGTTCATTCCAATACACTAGGTTTATTTTTTTCATTTCTATAATGATCTAATTTCTAAAACAATGCTTTACATAGATTTTTATCTAATCCAAACAATGACCGGAGAAATATAATCCCGAAAAGTTTCAATGAAGTTTTGAAGGGGAAAACTTTTAAGACGGTTTTTTTATTTTTCAACAAAAACTGCTTACAGACCTGATTATATAATCTAAACCTTAGATAATAAGTATAATTAAATTGGATTTGCTGCGTAATAACAGTTAACGAATATTCCGGTTGATACATATTGAAAAAATCGATATTTATTTTGAAAGCCTCATTTGCGTTTTCAGCCACGGAATCATCAAAAGAGGCCATTATACTCTTCGGATTAATTCTATAGTAATAAAGTTTAGCATCACTGTAAACAATCTTTCTTTGATATACTATATAGGGGAAAATAAAAGTATCTTCTGATTTTTTTCCTACTGGAAAGCGTAAACTTTCCCATATTTCTCTTTTGTATAATTTACGCCATACTTCTACCTTCCAATCCTTTATAGTTGAGTCATACAAAAAATCTAAATAATTTGGATAAAAATTAACACGAGTACCAACGTGATTTATTATCTCGTTAGCATTTCGATAGGAACCGATAACGGAAAGGTCTGCTTTATATTGAACGAGATTTTGATAAAGAACTTCGATAAAAGTGGACAAGACAGTATCATCAGAATCGACAAAGGATATAAATTCGCCCTGACAAATGTCCAACCCCGCGTTACGAGCATCCGAGAGCCCACCATTTTCCTTATGAATTACACGTATTCTCTGATCCTTTAAAGAATATTCCTCACATATTTCACCACATCTATCAGGAGAACCATCATTTACCAAAATTACTTCTATATTTTGATAGGTTTGATTCAGAATAGAGTCTACACACTCCTCGATATATTCTTCAACATTATAAATCGGTACAATTATTGAAACTAAAGGCTCTTCCATAATTATAGATTAAATTCATCAACAATTCCTTGGAAAAAAGAATCAAAATCAATCAGAGGAGACAAATCCGTTTCCTTAATAGATAATAGTGATTCTATCTCTTTTTCAATATTCGAATCAATTTTTACAAAACGAACGTAATTCAATTTTTTAATCCAATCATAAGTGCCCGCAACCTTCTGGTTATAATTGGAAAATGCAATACATGGTGTCTGCGTAATAGCTGCGAACACCATCCCATGCAGCCTGTCTGTGATTACCAACTTAGCGGATTTGAACTGTTTAAACTTAAATCCCAGAACTTCTCTCCTTCCCTTGGATCCCGCGACACCTCTGGAATAATGCATATCCGACGATATTATTTTATCGAAATATTTTTCTCCCAGCTCTTTCAAAAATAGATGATTCTCTTCGTTCAATATCCTCTCTTGATCCGATCGCATGACCATTAAAAGCCCCTCTCTGATCAATTTTGGTCTGGACATATCCATTGAGAGGACAATATCTGGTGTAAGCAAGATCTTTGCATTTGGAAAACATTCCCGCATCACAACAAAAGAGGTCTCTTCTCTTGCAATAAGCGTAAGTCTAGTAGACTTTGAAAAGGCCTCCTTTGTTTTAGTCAACTCTGCATGTCCTTTCTCATCAGAAGAATAATAAATGGTTTGCGGAAAAAGAATCATTTTATTGTCTGGAAAAGCTGCTACTGTTAATCGCCGAGTATTTTCCTCATACATATATTGGTTACCAAGATTTCCCCCTCCATGTAAAAGCAGAATATCATCTTTTCTAATAGTATTGCCTACATATTTAACAAAATATGGTTGGATTGACTGATTAATTTCCACCAATTGGTCATTAGGAAAGCTCTTTTTAAGAAATTGTATTTCGGCTTCTGCTATACCGTGATCACCAATATTGGAATGCGTAGGTGTTTGAAATAAAAAAATACGCCTTCTATTATGGTTCTTGTCAGACAGTTTTTTCACCAATCTTTTAGCTTCAAGACTATTTGAAAGTCGTCTTTCTAATAGATTAAATTTATATTTCAATCGTCTAAACAGTTTCATTTACACGGGATTTAACTAAGTTTGAGACTATGATAAGTTCTTGCTTTTTAACGCCGTACAGTAAAGTCACAATAAGGACAAACAATGTTGATATTAATGAATACCATAAAAACATACCGAGTGAATCAACGTGAATCAAGTTCGAAAGCCAAGCCATAGCGATTAATATTAAAAATATAGGAAGTGTATCTGTGATATAGCTGATTAGGACTTTTTTTTCAACGTCCAATGTTAGCTTAAAATAAAAAACTCTAAAAATAAATACACACAGTTCCACGATCAATTTCACGATCAAAACTATACTTGGATTATATCCTATTTTAAGAAAGATATATCCTATTGGCAACGACAAAAACGTTAGAATGGATAGTATAATTTGGTACTTTTTTATATTTCCAACTGCATAAGCAGACATCCACAAGGGTCCCGCAAGAGAATTAATCAAAGCACTCAGCAGAATAATTTTGACGAAATCATCAGCATATATCGGTACACTGCTTAACCAAACTGAAAGCACATAGTCAGTTCCTATTAAAATAGGACAACATACAATGGCAAATAAGAAAAAAGAAAATCTCGATGCCTGTAAAACTAATTGAATATGACCAAATTTATCTCCGTTGCTATATCTTTGGATAACTTGTGGGTTAAAAGCAACTTGTGCATTCGAGACGAAAGCAAAAAGTGCTCCGTACACTTGATTCGCTACCCCCAATGCCGCGTTGGCAACAACTCCAAAAAAAATATTCAGAAGTATATTCACTCCTTGGGTAGACCCCAAAACAGCAGCTTGACCTAGCAAACTCCAACTTGAAAAAGACAGGAGTTGCTTAAATAACATATTATCCCGCTCGAATAGATAGTTTACTTGTGATGCGAAACTCTTTACACAATAGTAGAAGAAAACTATATTATTCACGACGACAACTAGTAATAATAGAAAGCTATAAATCAATAATTTATCAAAACTTTCAAACCATACTAAAGAGAGAACAACAAATAATTTGGCTATACTTTGGCAGATACCTGTCACCGCAAAAAACAACATCCTTTCGTAAGCGAGCACAACAGCGTGATATGGGACTCTTATTACCTCAAGAAGAGTTATAACGATCGAAATTTGATAGACAATATTTGCAGCATGCATCCGGTCCGCGGGAATATTCAATTTTGTATTTAAAACCCAAATCCCCACGGTTTCAGCCAATATTAGAATTAAAAGCGCAATAATAGTATGAATATTTATACTCATGCTAAATATTTTCCGTACTTTCAATAGATTTCTGGCTCCAATTTCTATGTTCAAGAACCTCTGTGTTGCCGACGACATGGCATTATTTAAAATAGAGAAGAGTAACACTATCCCTCCCACTAACGTATAAATACCAAAATCTTCGACTCCTAGAATCCTCAATATTTCTCTAGAAGTATATAAAGATATACCCATGTTAAAAAACATCCTAACATAGAGAAACAGTGTATTTTTTGCTATCGTTTTGTTTCCAGACATTGGTTATTTCCCTCAAACTCCTCTTCCAACATATTTCGTAATCCCTGCTCCATGGTATACGGTGGAACAAATCCCGACGCCATCGCCTTACTCGATGAAAACTGTGTCACTGCACAAAACTTCTTTACGCGCACAGAGCTAATGTTCATTTTTTTACGTGTTATAAATGCAAGGATATCAAATCCATAACCTCCCAACATACCCAACGCGTACGGAATCCGAATTGTCGGGATTTTTTTCTTTAAAATCTGGCCGGTATGACGGACTAAGTCGTTGGTGGTGAAGTCCGGCTTATCGACATAATTATACACCTCATAACCATTTTTTTTCTGTTCAATCAAAAACCAGATAAATGCTACGATATTACCGATGTAAGACATGGACTTCTTATTATTTCCCTTTCCTATCATCAAAAACTTGCCACTAGCAATCTGTTTCAATAAATTATATACATTGCCACGGTTTCCTTCGCCGAAAATGACTGTAGGACGTATAATATTGATATTCCAATCAGGATGGTTACGATGCCACACATCTAGGACCTGTTCTGCCTGCCACTTACTCTTCCCATAGTCATTAAAAGCATCTATAGCGGCATCCTCACCGGGATTGTCTTTATCTAATCCATACACGGCCACCGAACTGGTAAAAACCAATCGCTTGATATCGTTAACTTCCATCGCTTTCAACGTATTCCGCATGCCCTCCACATTGATATCATAATATAGCGACACAGGACTTACGTCATCACGATGTTCCGCTGCCAACAGCACCACCACATCACCGCCTTTGGAATGATGCGCTAGCGTTTGCCAATCCATCACATTTCCTATGCGTGTCAATTCTGGATATTTCTCGCTGTCATTTTTATCGATATTCAATACTTCTAGACCAGAAACTTCCAACAGCCTATCTATTAAATGCGTACCTACAAAGCCTGAACCACCGATCAGTATAATTTTCATCTATATAATTGTTCTTTAATGGTATTGAAGCTTGTCTGCGTCACGCAGACAGGCTTCATATATTCTTTTACAAATGCCGAGAAGCAAATTGCATTTGCCCTAGCGCATGGTCAGCGTTCTTATGTTTATTGCACATAGGCATCCCCTCCCTGTAGCGCAACCCCTTCCTTAAGCTTCATTTTGCTTTCCGTTCTGTAAACTTGTGTAAGCGATGTCGATTGGGAAGTCACCATTGCCTGCTTTTGTATATATCTTTTCTCCATCCTTTCAAATACTCCATGCATCCCTAACCACAACGCCACATCGCAGAGAATCACAATATTATTACTGATCATTTCCACCATCAGGATATTAAAAGCACTAAAAAACAACACCAAGCCTAATATGGATAGCATGGCTGTTCGATGGGACATGCCCATCCGCAGGAATTTGTGGTGCAAATGGTTACGATCTGGTTTGAAGACAGGCTTTCCTTTTCGCCAACGTATAAACATCACACGTGCCACGTCCATAACAGGAATAATCAGTGTAGAAAATGCCACCACAATCGCACCTTCGGAAAAAGGCTTTACATATGGATTATTCATCGCGAAACTAATGGCCAGAAAAGCCATCGAATACCCTAGCGTCATACTGCCGGTATCACCCATAAAAATTCGACGACGACGACGAGTAGCACCAAATACATTATAGTAGAAAAAAGGGATTAACACACCTACGGTAATAAATGCAAACAACGTATGCCACCACGCACCGTAATACATAAACAAAGACCCCAATACCATACATCCCATCGCCACGACACCGGAACAAAGTCCATCCAATCCGTCAATAAGGTTAATGGCATTGATAATCAAAACAACAATAAACATCGTCAATGGCATCCCTACCCAAGCGGGAAGCGAAACGAGGAGACCTAACCCATACAGATCATTGATCCATAGCCCGGAAAGAGGAAAAAAACTCGCCGCACAAATTTGCACGACAAATTTCCATTTGTAGCTCACTCCTATCAAATCGTCAACAATGCCCACCATAAACAGCATCCCCAAACCACACAATAGCATCATAAAACTTGGAAGAAATACCCAAGATTGGACGTTCATTTCGATATGCGCTATTTTGACCGCAAAAACCAACGCAACAACAAACAGAAAACATTGTATAGGTACAAAAATAACGCCCCCTAAACGAGGAATAATACATTTATTATGTACCTTACGGTCGTTGACAGGGTCGAAAAGACGCTTTTTGTATGTCACTAACATAATGACGGGAATCATGCCCCTGCTCAACAGCAGGGCAACGACAAAACAACCAACAACAAGTAAGATTTCCATTCTCAAATAACCATCTACACTATCGAAATTTGATTGGGGCGTACCCATTCAAGATGAATACGTCCCGACCTTTATTATTTACCGATAACAATCACCGCACGGCTCAAACGTGGATCGTCATAATACATATTCTCGACACCGCCCTCATGCTCCGTACGCAATTGTGATGGATCGACACCAAATTCTTCTACCAAGACTTTCTTGATCGCTTCTGCGCGGTTACGACTCAACAGTTCATTACGAGCCGGCGTACCGGTTCCTTTATCCGCATAGCCCGTGATGGTATAAACCACATCTTTGTTAGCTTTTTTTATGGTCTCCGCAAAAAATCCAAGGTTTACACGTGCTTCATTGCGTACTTCCCAAGTGTCAATCGTAAATGTCAGCAGAATTGGTGCAGCCAATATTCTGTCTTTAAACTGAACATCTGTGATCACATCTCCTTTGGCATTTGCCAACTGGCGTTTCAACGCTTCGTTATCTGCAGCTAATTTTGCAACGCGATCACGCAGTTCGTTCAGGAGAGTTTCATCATAGTTGGTTTCAACAACTATCGTCGATGGTTTGTCCCAACCACGCTTGTTGAACTTATAAGCCAAGCCCAACAATGCGCTTGCCTGGCCATCCTGTTTACGATTCCCAACCTCGCCATCAAAACGATCATTGAACATCACTCCTCGAAGGTCCAAGGTTAAATCCAATGCATTCGCTAAACGGAACGTATTATAGATACCAATATTAGCGCTTACTTCACCCTGTTTAGGTTCGTCGTTAGTCAACATCCAACCCAAGCCCACATACGGACTGATGTTGTAAAAACGTTCTTTGTAACCTCCGAAAATATTCGTGAGGTTAAAGAGCGCATCTCCATAAATATGAAAAGCGTTAAATTCCTGATGTTCTAACCAGTAGTCATCCCACGGCTTGCCGGCGTAACGCTCGCCAGTAGAATGCACACCCGATGTCATCCATGGTGCATTTTGGGTCAGTCCTTTGATTTTTCCGAAACTACCTCCGGCACGAACACCCAACCCCGGGCTAAACCACTTACCTAAATAAGCGGAATAATGAGCCGCCAAACGTTCGTTGAACTTAGCTTGCTTGTCGTGATCGCCAAAAAATATCGACGCACCGGCACCAGCACCAAAAATCCAATTGTCACCAAAGCGATTGGTGATGGCTTGATAACGGTCGGTTGAAACCGTTACGGTGGTATCATGCTTTACCGGTACCGATTGTGCTTGTATAGCACCGGTGCCACCTAAAGCGAACAGTGATATTATTATAAAATTCTTCATCTATCGTTAATTTCTGATTGTCTTATTTTAGTGAAGTCCCCCCAAAAGGGGGACTTTTATTAAGTGTTATTACGTTCCTATCTTGCTATGCCTCGGCGCAGACAAGGGAGAGCGCTAAAGAGGTTTAATTACAAGGTGCAACTCGTTTTCCGGTTACTTGACCACGAATGTAAGTTGGCCCGCTAACCGTTTGAACAATCTGTACATTATTCTGAGCGCCAGAAGTACGCCACGTCACGGTATTAAAGGATGTACTATTAAACAATTCCATTGGATATTGAGTTAAATCACCATTACTCTTACGGCCTGTTATACTCACGACACCGGTCGCTGATATACTCACTCGAATCACCGGATTCGCTGGCGTTCCGTCGGTAATCTCCCATACATTAGGAATGGTGCCATCTCCGTGATAACCTCCACCTCCTCCACTTGTAAAGCGGATATTACGACCGTTAACTCCGGTGCCTTGGAACTGTATTTCTTTCGTTGCAATTGTTTTAGTTAGATCGATGGCAGGCGTAGGATTTGTGGTAGTCGGAACGGTACCATTGATTTGCATATTGAACGAATTGTCCACTGCCGTGATATTCATGACCACACCGGCATTAGCCTGTGTAGAGAAGTTGTAGCTGTCTCTAAGAACCGTTCCGTTAGATAAATTACTATTTGTAATCCAACTACCGCCAAGCAAAAATAACAAATCACATACTGGCTTGTTACCAAAAAGTAAAGTGCCTTCTCGAAAAAAGAAAATACCAGCAATTCTACACCCTGTCACGCTTGTACTTCGCATATCAAAAGTCTCCGGATTTACATTCGTCATACAATTCCCCTTATCCAGCTCCAATACTAGATTGTATTTCACCCCGGGCTCAATCTTTACATTTGGTACGACAAATGATTCACTCCTGCCCAGACCCGCTATCTCAATATACTCTACCTCTAGGCTAGTAGTGGTTAAGTCATGAGCCAATACAGTTGGTAAACTACTTACCTCTGTTAACCCTGTTGAAATCGCGGGAAAAGAAACTGCTTTATCTTGGGCGGATCCAGTGTAAGTTACCGTCCCATCGGATAGCTTTAACGAGCCTCCAGTATGTGTCGCGTTCTTCAAAGTAAAATTACCCACGCCTGTTATAGAATTCAGACCGATCCCCTGACCATCAAGAACCGTCGTGATTTCGCTCAGTTTGTTTGCCAGAACAACTTCTAAATCATTGGCACCGTAGCCTAGAGCTATAGTCTCTACAAAATGCATAAACTTTTCATTACCGATAGTCACCATAGCACTTGATAGCGTACTATTCGCCGCAAGCGCAGGAAGAGCCGCGGTACCCGCTGAATAGGCCACAAATGTATAGTTCGTTGTTGTACCTGTCGCGTCCAAGGTGAATTCGTCAAACGAAGAGGAGTTTGCGTCTACCGTTTTTTCTAACCGCTTTACTTCATTACCAGTCGCATTGTATACCAGTAAACGATATTGGGTACCTATGGGCAAAGTGCTTTTTACTTCTTGAGCAGCAGCTTTGAGGCCGCCGCCTGCGGACTGTTTCAAAGCAACAGGTGCAGTTTGTTGCTCCGGCACCAATTTTGCAACAATGTTTAATCCATTGCTGAGCGGTATAATCTGGGTCTGTGTTTCTAATTTACCGTCGGTATTTTTTGTAGCTACAGAAGTAGAAGCTTTTGATTTTAAAGCTCCACTGTTTCCCGTAGCCACCGTAAAACCACTACTTAGACTGACGCGCATTTTTATACCGTCATAGATAGGCTCAACTCCTGTCTCATTTTTACAGGAAATAGCCACAAAAAGTGTCAATAACAGACACCATATTGTATTATATCTTATTGAGTTCGTTTTCATTTTTTTCAGTTTGGCCTTTAAAAAGTTTTGTAAATAGATAAGGGAATTAATTAAAGAAATCTAGGTCGATCTCACGTCGATCATCTTCTTCTACCATCCAGCTCTCTTCTACTACATTGTTATTCTCATTGACGGTTATGGATCCCGCTGCAATGTTATTTTCCAATTCCACGAAAGTCAATCCTACTTTAGGTACGATATACGTGAGTTTCTCGGATTTCCCCGGTTCACCGCCGTTCCACGCTTCTCCCGTTTCAAGCGACAGCATACTGTTTTGCTCTTCCATTTGTTTTGTTAATTTAAATTTGACTAGTAGTAATTGATAATTCTCTGTTTATCGATTATTAGTTCGACAAAGTTAGTGCAACTAACAGGGGCAAAAAAGATATTGTACAACCAGAACAGCGAAAATAAGGATGAAGTAATTATACATTTTACCTAAAATGGACAATATCAAAAACACACATAATCAACTAAAAAACAACACAATAAACCCAAAAAATAGCGTATACAATCAAAAATACAATAACGCACTTTATATAGATTTAATTACCTTTATCAACACCTATGTAGTATACTATAAAGCACCTGTGACGTATTCATTTTCTCGTAAATCAAAAGGAATGATCGCACTTTTGGAAAAGTAATTTTGTTTTACACTATAGTTCCCCATACCATACATCAATCTCGGCAAACAAAAAGCTGTGAAAAAAAATATCATGATTAAAAAAATCTATCTTTATATTTTTTGCTCATTTATACTTATCATGATTTCGCGTGCCCAGGATATAGAAACCTATAATGCATTATACACGAAAACATACCTAGAAACTTCCCAAACAGATTTTCCCACGGCATTACATATTGCAGATTCTTTATATACAATATCCAAAACACCGCTACTCGAAGCGCAGAGTTTGATGTTGACAGCTTCCTTGTACCAACAAGTTGGGGAAACTACAAAGGCAATCGAATACGGTCTCAAAGCAGAGAATATCATCAAGAGCACTAATCACCTAGATTGGAAAACACGTATTTATGGGTTTTTAGCGACGCAATACAGAATAGCACAACTATTGACACCAGCCAGAGAATACATAGAGAAGGCAATGAACATCGCTGAAAAGATATCAGACCCACAGTTGGCAAATGCAGCCAAGGGATTGATTATGCAAGAAAAAGCCTATTATAAAATGGAGCAGAAACAGTATAAAGAAGCTATAACCTATATACAACGATCTAAAAAATATCTTGAAGACACAAAACAAATTCAGTTTTTTGCAATCATGGAAAACGAGCAGTTATTAGGGCTCGTCAATTATCTTCTGGGTGATGAAGAAAACGCATTAAAGCATTATGAAATAGCACTGAATTTGACCACGAACATTCCGAAGAACCACATTACAGCATTAATTCATAACGGTTTCGCCAATATCTACCTTAACCGAAACGATCTTTCGAAAGCAGCGAAACATTTAAATATGGCGCAAGGTATAGCCGATCTTTCACACTATCTACATTTGAAAAAAGAGGTGAACGAAACAGCGTATCGCTATTACAGCAGCATCAACGATATAAGTAAAATACGAGCCATCAAGAAAGCACAAGATTCTATTATCACGACCATTTACAGACAATCAGCCGATTTTCTGAATAGTTCCTACACCACATTAGGACGTGAAAAAGATGATATGTTTCAAAAATCAAAAGATAAATTAATTTTTATCTTCATAGGCATTCTGATTGTACTCCCCATGACGCGCTACTTTTTTTTGTCTCCATCAAATCAAAAGTTAAGTTCGCCGCACATACAACAAGCGAAAACCGACGATGTAATAAATAAAGATAATACGCAAGCTATACCGAACGAACGCAACCTCTCCTCTTCCGATAAGGATCCGGAAAGCGAATCCTGTTCATCGCCGCTCATGTTGGAGCAAACGCTAAACAAGATTTTGAACCGATTGGAAGAATTTGAAAACAAACAACTCTATATTAAAAGAGATGTATCACTATCCTATTTGGCAACCTATTGTGACACTAACGCAAAATATCTCTCCGTTGTCATCAATTCGTACAAGAAAAAAGATTTCTTCAATTATATCAATGAGCTCCGGATTAACTATATTATTGAAAAACTGACAAATAATTCCTATTATCGGAGATTAAAAGTCGCTGCCCTCGCACGTGAAGCAGGCTTTTCCTCACAAAGTAAATTTGCGCTGAACTTTAAAAAGGTAACTTCAGTGTCACCATCAGAATTCATTAAATCCTTAATGGAAGAATGATTTGTTCAAAATTGTGCTATCCACATATAAAGATCTTCTTTCCGTGGTATGTCGAACGATTTTCGTAATCGGCTTTTCCTCGTTTGTACCGTCCGTATCGCCAAATGGTTATAATTAGCAATTTCTTTAGTGGTAAATCCAAGTTTCAAAAGTGCACAAAACTTAAACTCTTCTTGTGTCATATCTGCATTTTGCCGATATAAATTTGTATAAAAGTTAGGAAAAACCTGTTGAAACGCTAAGATGAATGCCGGATCATCTGTTTGGGCTAATTTCACTATATCTTCAACAGACAAGGATATAGTAGTACTTTTTGGTTTAACATTCAAATGTAACGCTTGGGTATTTCGGTTTAAAACCTGGCGATATAATTTTTGCAACTCGGTGTTTTTCAACATGATGAAATAACCATTAACAACTAACAGCAACACCGATTGTATAAGTGTATAGTGTGCGTTTTCATGAAAACAAACTTGACTCCTCCAAAAACCATTAAATATCTCTAAATCAAACAAGTGCATAATATAAAACAATACAAAAATCCATAAAAAAACAAACATATTGTAATGTCTATTTCTTTCATTGAAAATAAATAAAATGGCAAATAAAATTGCGAAATAATAGGGTGCGATTCCGTTATGAAACCCGGCAGTAGAACAAAAATAAAATACGGCAAGTGTAACCATTATTAAAGCGCAGGTAGCCATTTTAACGTTCAAATGCAGTTTCGTAAACCACGAAAGTAGAAACAAAAAACAACCAAAAGCAGACAAAACCGCAAAATTAATAGGCCGTCCAATTGATAGGTTTCTAATGCCGTCAATGATAAAAATTATGGACATCAAAAACACATATTGATTCATCAGCCGTAAACTAACAATCCGTAATTTATCCATACCTTCCTCAATATGCCTGTTCGAAACAACATGCCAAAACGGTTTAAGTAGATGTTCATTCATAATGTATTTAAAAACTAGTTTTATTGTTACTCCACATGAATCACTGCCGAAAATGGTCTATTGAGCGAATTTAAGGAATATCTCCTAGATGCCTATAGATATTCTGTCAAGGAAAACAACCTGTGGTTAAAATGTGACATTTTAGATAAGATTTTCCGTCTACTTTATATTGGTTACAAATAACGGACATATATTGCGCTAGCCTTACCAGAGAATAAGGGGAGGAAACAACTTTTCTCCAACGAAGAAATTAGATAGAGGTGTTTGATGAAGTATACAGAGAAGTCTTGCGATTTGTTTCTTCAAGCCGGTATTTCTTTAGCCAGCGTATCACGGTTTTTTTCGAAAGAATGCCGTGCTTTGCCATCACTTCTTCCAATAACAACTCACCAGACAGAAGCTCATTGATAACACTTTCCTGTGTTTTTGCTGTGTAGCGAATACGGGAACCTTTTGTCTTTGTGGCTAATCTGCTCATGTCTATATGGAATGCTCTTTGTATAAAAAGATCCGGCATTACCGGGGAGGTAATACCGGATACAATCTACCTATGAAAATTATACCAAGTAATTGGTATTATATTTCACAAATATCCTTGGTTTCTTTTATATTAACAGGAATACAGATACGCCATACATACGTGCAGCATCTACTACATAGATACAACAGTCCGTTTTACACTAAAACAACCGCAATTGCGGGTTATTTAATTTTTCCAGATCAGCATCATAAAAATTAGAGATCGTTACCCCCAAAAGCCGCACCTTTTTATTCTCCATGTCTGCTTTGCTGAAAAGATCCATTACCTGTCGGAAAATATCTTCTGCAGTATTCAGGTAAAACATACTTGTTTTACTTCTCGTTATCTGCGTAAAATCTGCAAATTTTATTTTCAAGGTCACGGTACGGCCTTGTTTTGCCTTACCCTCTAATCTTTTTTCCAATTTTTCGCACAACACATTCAATTCCTTCAACATTTCTTGTTCCTCTTTAAGGTCCGTTTCAAACGTATCTTCTATACCAATAGATTTGACGATCCGGTTAGGCTTTACCGGTCGGCTATCCTCTCCACGCACCATGTGGTAGAAAAATTTGCCGGATTTTCCGAATTTGCGGATCAATTCATCCTCGGTAAACTCCTTCAGCTCTCTTCCCGTATGTATACCCATATTTTTCATTTTTTCAGCTGTCACTTTGCCCACGCCAAAAAACTTATCAATAGGAAGCTGTTCTAAAAAAGAAATAATTTTAGAAGGTCCGATAAACGTTAATCCATCCGGCTTTTGATAATCCGAAGCAATTTTCGCAATAAACTTATTGACAGATACACCCGCTGATGCCGTTAATCCCAATTCATTACGAATAGCCGCTTTAATTGCTTTGGCAATTTCAATTGCAGAGCCTATCCCCTGCTTGTCTTCCGTCACATCTAGATAAGCCTCGTCCAGTGAAAGCGGCTCTATCAAATCGGTGTATCGCTTAAAAATTGCCCGTATCTGTTTCGAAACTTCCCGATATACATCAAATCGAGGTCGAGTAAATAGCAGATGCGGGCAACGCTGCAGCGCTTGTCGGGAAGACATCGCCGAGCGCACTCCGAATTTCCGGGCCTCGTAACTCGCCGTTGCCACTACGCCTCTACCATCCGGCGAACCTCCCACTGCAAGTGCTTTGCCTCGCAATTCTGGAAAATCACGTTGCTCCACCGACGCATAAAATGCATCCATGTCAATATGAATTATCTTTCGTCTATTGTCGCTCACGCTATTCCCATTTCTTTCCAAAATTAAAATGAAATTTCGTATCCAAGTATAGCATAAAGTAAAACCAAGAAATATTATCTTTGGCATTTTGCTTTACGTATTAAAAATACATTTTTATAACCATACGGATGAAGATTAAAATTGGACTATTGTTAATGACTGCAGGTTGCCTTTTACTTACGCTCCAAAGCCAGGCGCAGGAAAGAGACGACCGGGCAACCATCTTAAATTTCAAAGGGATACAATACATGAGTAATGACTCTTTGTTCTACACCAATTTTAGATTTCGGATGCAAAATAGACTCGGTTTCAATAATGTGTTGGATAACGAAGATAATGATAAGTTCGATGCCCGAATCCGCAGGCTACGTTTACGGATGGATGGCTACATTTATACCCCTAAGATCTCCTACTCTATACAGTTAGCATTCACACGCGGTGATCAGGATTTTGACGATAGCGGCGTTCCAAATATCGTACGTGATGCGGTCATTTTTTACAATTTTACCGATGACTTTTACATTTCTTTCGGACAGAACAAATTACCCGGAAACCGTCAGCGTGTTAACTCGTCCGGTCAATTGCAATTTGCAGATCGATCGTTAGTCAACAGCAACTTTACAGTAGATCGAGACTTTGGTATGTCTTTTAACCTAAGCAAGAAAATTGGTCAGATGCCTATACATGCAAAAGCGGCCATCTCTACAGGTGAAGGACGTGCAGCGCTAGGCACAGATAATGGTTTAGCTTATACCGGTCGTGTTGAATTTTTACCCCTGGGAGATTTTACCAATGATGGTGATTACTCCGAAGGAGACCTCGAGCGTGAGGAAACACCGAAACTTTCCATCGGGGGTGGGTATAGTTACAACGATCGCACGACCAGAGAAGGTGGACAGCTTGGACGGTATGTAAAAAATCCGTTCACGCTCAAGACTTCTTTTGCTGATGCAATCTTCAAATATCAAGGATTTGCTTACCAAGTGGAATACATGCGCCGTGACGTGAAAGATCCATTCAATGTCGTGGACGATCAATTTAATCAAATTGACGGTCCCGAAGACGAGTTGACATATGCACAAAAAGGATGGGGCGTGAATCAGCAAGCATCCTATCTTCTTAATAAAGGATATGAAGTGGCGACCCGCTACACCTATATAAAACCACATCAGCAATTGCGGGATTATGAAAATCAGCTGGATGTTATTGAACTGGGATTGACGAAGTATATGAAGGCTCACCGATTGAAATTCCAGCTCAACGCAAATTATACCGTACCAAATGGGGATTTTAGCAATAAAAATAGTGGTAACTCGTGGGGCGGAACTTTCCAGATCGAGCTAGGAATATAAGGTTATTAGCCATATCCAACGGATTATCGTATCTTTATAGCATTGAATGTAGCTAGAATGAAATATTACCTCATTGCTGGAGAGACCTCTGGAGATTTACACGGCGCTAATCTGATTAAAGCCTTAAAAAAAGAAGACACAGAAGCTAGCTTCCGTATTGTGGGTGGAGATCAGATGTACGAGGCATCTGGACAAACGCCTTTGATACATACGTCAGAAATGGCATTCATGGGGTTTGTGGAGGTGATCAAAAATCTCGGAAAAATCCGAAAAAACCTCAAGTTGGTCAAAGAGGATATTGCAAAGGAAAGTCCGGACACCTTGATCTTAATAGATTTCCCAGGATTTAATCTTAAAATAGCGGAATTTGCAAAAAAAATTGGCATCCGTGTCTGCTATTATATCTCCCCAAAAATCTGGGCATGGAACCAAGGTCGGGTACATAAAATCAAAAGAGTCGTTGACCACATGTTCTGTATCCTCCCTTTTGAAGTGGATTTCTATAAAAAATATAATTATGTGGTAGATTACGTTGGTAATCCCCTGCTGGATGCGATAAGTCAATACAAGTTCAATGCCGCTTTCAAACAAGACAACGGGCTTAATGAACGTCCTATTATCGCCCTGTTGCCTGGCAGTCGGAGAATGGAAATTGAAAAACTCTTGCCCGTTATGGTTGATTTGTATTATCTTTTCCCCGCACATCAGCTCGTCATCGCAGGAGCTCCTAATTTTGACGAGGATTACTATCAGCAATATATCGGTGATTTACCGCTAAAGGTAGTCTTCCAACAAACCTACGACCTTCTCAAACACGCAGAAGCCGCGGTCGTGACCAGTGGTACCGCTACACTGGAAACAGGTATTTTAAAAGTACCGCAGGTCGTCGTTTATAAAGCCAATAAATTGACGGTATTTTTAGCTCGCCGCCTCGTAAAGGTAGAATTCATTTCTTTAGTAAATCTAATCAACGGCTTTTTATCCGTTCGGGAATTTATTCAGGGAGAATGCGATACGCGTACTATCGCCGATGAACTAGGTGAGCTTATCACCAATAAAGAACACCGTGCAAGTGTGTTAGAAAACTATGACCTATTGGCGGAAAAACTGGGCTCACCGGGAGCTTCAGAAAAAACAGCAAAACTTATCGTTCGATATTCATCCGGCGAAACAAACTAAACTATTTACCTTTTTGTTATTCTAATATAACATACGTAAATAGTAGAAATCATGAAAATAACACACATATTAAGTATAGTCTTCCTATTCTTGGGTTCTTCTTTCCTATCGATAGCCCATGCACAACAGGAACATATTGCCAGATTAGAGTTGGGCAAGAAGAAAAAGAAAACCTTTAATAGCCGTGACTCTTCTGCGGTCATCTATATTGATACGCTTATTATGAAAGACAAATCCTCCCTGCAGTTTTATGGAAAAAAAGATATCAAATTGGTCGTAAAACATGCCGAGATAGGAAAAGGCGCGTTTATCAGCGGTATCGGTGGGCAAAATAATGCTTCCGAATTCGACATTGATATTAACCTTAACAAATTGGGTTCATTATACGTAATTGCCCGTGGTCAAGATGCCATGAATGGAACGAAAACCGATCCCAATGGGGATGGTGGAAACGTCAGTTTTAAATACGATCCAAATGGTATCACACCACAAACAGCCGATAAGAAGCAAGCAAATTACGTATATATCGATGTCTCTGCGGGCGGTAGGGCTATTAATCCTATTTCGGATTTAAATCAGATCTATTCACGTATAGCGATGTCAGCGCCGGGTCTCCGTGGAATGCCTCAAGGACAAGTTTATTCTGGTTCACCAGGTAAAGAAGGCAAAGTCACTATCTCTTCTTTTTCCCCGTGAAAAAGAAGCAAAAACCTCGTCGCTTCGAATCTTTGAGAAGAGGGATAGCGCTAAGGATGAGTTTCTACATACCTCAAAAACTCGGATGCGACCTTTAGATGTTAAGGAGGGGACAATACAATTGCATGAACCCATTCTTACCCTCTTAATGCCACATGTAAAATTTTGAAATATGTAGAAATATAATATATGCACTATCCATCCCTTCAAAATTTTAAAGTGGCGAGTTTTTTTGCATACTTTTTTTGCGGAAAAAAAAGTATGAGCCACGTCGCGGCTCGAGCGACAAAATTATTAATTCATTTTCCCGACGATTATCTTTAGCAAATTATTGTAATCAAAATATATATTCGCTATGCGTTGCACATCCGCAGCAGTCATGTTGCGAATGATTTCATTATAACGTGTATAATAGGATAAGTCGAGTCCATAAAAATATACCGCTTTAAACTTATCGGCATGTGAAAAAACAGACTCGATAGAACCTAAGATAGAACCCAACATATAATTCCTCACTAAGGCTATCTCCTCCTCGGAAACCGCTGTCTCGCGTAAGACACGAAACTCTTTTTCTATTTCCAACAGTGTAGCCTGCGTACTATCTACACCTACCTCGGTAGCAATAGTGAAGAACCCAGTATGCAGTAAACTCGCAAAGGCAGATCCAATACTATAGGTAAATCCTTTCTCTTCACGGATGTTCCGCATCAAACGGGAACCAAAATAACCACCAATAAGTGTATTCACAAACTGTATTGCGGGAAAATCGGGATGTGTACGATTAATGGCAGGCATACCTAACCGTATAGCGGATTGCAGGGCTTCTGCACGCTCTTCCCATACCGTGGTCGGAACAAAAGCCGGAAATTCTGGTGTCACGATACGACTTGCTCCTCCATTGTTCTGCCATTGTATCCCAAATAGCTCGCGTATTTCAGCTAATACTTCATCGGTAATATTCCCCGATAAAATCAACGTACAATTTTGAGGTTGTACCTGCTTCTGATATAGCGCAATCAAATCATCTCGGTTCAACTTTTCATAAGCTTCTTCCGTCGGAACCTGCCCATATCTACTTTCTCCAAACAGGTTTTTGAAGAAAAGTCGGCGTGCCACGTAATCATTCTTTTGCAAGGAAATTTGTAGGGTCTGCTTGTTGTTACGGATGTAGGTTTCCAACTCTACTTCGGGGAAAATAGCATCATTCAATATATCGTGTACAACAGGTAAAACCGCACTTAGGTGTTTATTCAATGAATAAAGTGTTAATGCAGTTTGATCGAAACTATATTCCGGCATAAGATAAGCACCATAAAAATCGATTTCCGCTGCGATTTGTGCACTCGTCCGTGTTTTCGTACCTTCTTTTAACATCTGGCAAGCACAGGTATGTAGAAGAGAATTTTCTGAACCGTCGAATATATTCTGAAAAATAAATTCAGCTTTTACCAACTCTTGCGTGGGTGCACTGAAAACAAAAACGCGTAGTCCATTATCAAAAACCACCTCGTCTGGCTGAACAAGGGTAATATCCTGTATGTCATGACGTAACGGTGCTATAACTCTATTCAGCATGTTGTTGTTTTTTAGCATAATAAATAAGGGTGGACGAATTTTCTGGAATAAAAATTTCTTGCGCCATCCGTTGAATAGCAGCCGGTGTTATGGCAAGGTATCGATCTACTTCCTGATTATACCAATCTGCATTTCCCAGCACTTCAAAAAAAGCCAAGTTCATGGCTTTATCCAAAATGGAAAGCTCTGCAAATACCATTGTTGATTCGATTTTGTTCTTCACTTTTTGCAATTCCATTTCGTTCATCAGCTCGGTTTTCAATATATCGAGTTGGTTCCACAACAATGTCTCTGCCTCTGCCATGTCTATATGCGGTAACGGCTTCCCTTCGACAACCATAAGATTCGGGTCAATAGAACCACACACATAAGCATTCACCTCGCTGAACAAGGGCTGGTCTTTTACCAACGCCCTATAGAGCCGAGAAGAACTTCCACGCGAGAGTATATCAGACAACAAATCCATTATCGGATAATCTGGATGCGTACGTCCTGGACCATGAAAAGCAATGTAAATACTATTTACCGGTACATCCGCATGTACTTCCTCTCGTCTCGGAGCTAATTGCTTGGGTTCTGCAGGCAATTTCCGTACGGGCTTAGGTCGCATGGGGATATCGGCAAACCATTTTTCTGCTAATGCTTTTACTTGATTAAATGTTACGTCTCCCGCGACCACCATAATAGCATTGCTCGGTACATAATGCTTAAAGAAAAATGCTTTCACATCTACCATAGTTGCCTCCTCAATATGGCGAAGTTCCTTACCGATTGTTGCCCAGCGATAGGGATGTTCTTTGTATGCAAGTGGCCGCAAACGCAGCCAGACATCGCCATAAGGTTGATTAAGGTAACGTTGTTTAAATTCTTCACTTACTACATTTCGCTGCACTTCCAGACTTTGTTCGCTAAAAGCCAGACTCAACATCCGGTCACTTTCTAACCAAAATGCTGTTTCCAGATTAGCAGACGGTAGCGTAATATAATAATTGGTAATGTCATTGCTTGTAAAAGCATTATTTTCCCCACCAACTTCTTGCAAAGGTGTATCATAGTTTGGAATGTTGACGGAACCGCCAAACATCAGATGCTCGAAAAGATGGGCGAAGCCGGTTTTATCCGGAGATTCGTCTCGTGCTCCCACATCATATACTATATTCACACAGGCCATCGCTGTGGTATGGTCTTCGTGTACCAATACACACAAGCCATTATCAAGTGTAAAACGCTGATAATTAATCATAAAAAACTATTATAGGTTAGACTGTCCAGTCTACTCCTTTTTTTAATAAAGACAATGTTCTTTCCTCTTCCGAGCCAGCTTTCGGTTTAAAATCATACGCCCAATTGGCCTGTGCCGGTAAACTCATCAATATGGACTCTATACGCCCATTCGTTTCCAATCCGAAACGGGTTCCGGCGTCATACACCAAGTTAAATTCTACATAACGGCCTCTACGTAATAATTGCCATTCTTTCTCCTGCGGAGAGAATTTACGATGTCTGTTACGGTTCACCAATTCCGTATAAGTAGGCACGAAAGTTCGGCCCAGATCACAGGAGAATTTAAAAAGCTGTTCATCGGTCATCCCTGTTTTTTCAGGTGTTAGCTTATCGTAGAATACACCACCTACCCCCCGTGTTTCTTGCCGATGTTTAATATAAAAGTAATTATCGGCCCAGGTCTTAAATTCCGGATAAAAAGTAGCTTGATGCTTGTCACATACATTTTTCAACATGTGATGGAAAAAACGAGCATCTTCTTCTACCACATAATGCGGTGTAAGATCAATCCCTCCTCCAAACCAGCGAATATTTTCACCTAGTTCAAAGTAACGTATATTCATGTGGATTATGGGCACCCATGGGTTATTTGGATGGATAACAATAGACACACCCGTGGCAAAAAAATCTTCTTCTTCAACTTGGAAAGATTTCTTGATAGGGTCTGGGAGTTTTCCATGGACAGCAGAAAAATTAACACCTCCTTTTTCCAAAATATTACCATGCTGTATAATACGCGTGCGACCACCGCCGCCTCCCTCCCGTTGCCATAATTCTTCTACAAAAGTGGATTTTCCGTCTAAAGCTTCCAAACCAGAAGTAATTTCATCCTGAATGGATTTATAAGTTTCCGCTATCTGATCTTTTGTTAAACTCATTTACGTTAATTTTTCTACTAGTTTTTTGACTTCCACATTCGCCGGCTGGCGGTGATATAAGATTTCATACACCATATGGCAGATGGGCATATCCAATTGATAGCGCTGGATAATATTTTGAATACATGCAGAAGCATAATAGCCCTCAGCGACCATATTCATTTCCAATTGTGCTGATTGCACCGTGTAGCCCTTTCCTATCATGTGACCAAAAGTACGGTTTCTGCTAAATTGTGAATAGGCTGTTACTAAAAGATCACCAAGATACGCTGATGTCTTAATATCTCGGTCAGTCTCGGGATCTATTGCTGATAAGCAGGTTTCCATTTCCCGGATCGCGTTCGAAATCAGTACGGCAATGAAATTGTCTCCTAGGCCCAGCCCATGACATATTCCTGCAGCCAATGCATATATATTTTTAAGTACAGCCCCGTATTCTACGCCAAAAACATCATCGGAAAGGACAGTATTAATATACCGCCCGCGTATAAGTGTTGCAACACGCTCTACAGTCCGTTCGTCTTTCCCTGCTAAGGTTAAATACGATAGCTTTTCTGAAGATACCTCTTCCGCATGGCAAGGTCCCCCAATAACGACTATATTGTCTAACGGAACCTGATAAGTTTCGGTTAGGTAATCACCCACAATAAGGTTATCATTCGGAATAATACCTTTGATAGCGGATACAACAATCTTATTGGAGAAATCCTCCGCTTTTATCCCCTTTAATGCCTCTTTTACATAAGCTGACGGCGTGTTTAATACAACAATATCTGATTGTTGAATAACAGATTTTGCATCCGAAAACAAATTATCCGGTTTTACAGAAACCTTTACAGCACTCAAATAACTGGGGTTATGTCCGTAAGATCGGATGTATGCCAAATCTTCTTCCTTTCTAACCCACCATAAAATATCTTTCTCTTCTGCATTATCGCCAAGCATCTTGATCATGGCCGTTGCCCAACTTCCACTTCCTACAATGCCTATCTTTTGCACAGATTCATCCATATATAGCTTTTTCCTGGTAAAGGTTACAAATATACACTTTATTAGTGAGTACGTTTACACCCTATACATCAATAAAAATACGAGATAAGCACAATACAACGATACAAAAGTAATCCCTTCTTTTCTCGACACCATCCCATCAGATTTAAATACGGGATAACATACCAAAGCAACCAACGCCGCTAACGGCAAATCAAACCAAAGAATATCCGCGGATACACCAATACTTCCCGGTGTAAAGATACTGGTAATGCCCAAGATGATAAAAATGTTGATGACACTACTCCCTAGTAAATTTCCGACAGCTACGTCCCGCTCCCCCTTAAAGGTGGCAACTATTGTAGTTGCCAATTCCGGGGCGGAAGTACCTATGGCAATAATGGTCAATCCAATGACCGCATCGCTCATACCGAAATGTTTGGCCATCTCGACCGCACCATCAACTAACTTTTCTGCACCGTAGATGGTCGCCACGATTCCGCAAAACAACAACATAAAATTCCAAGCCCAGACCTTCTTATCTTTCTTCTCATACAGCGGAGGCGTTTCATATTCCTCCTGAAATTCCTTTTGTACATAAAAAGGCTCCTGTCTACTTGTCCGCACGATGATCGTTAAATAGACAATTCCCAAAATCAACATAATCAGGCCATCCCAGGTACTAAGCTCCCCATCTAATGACAACATCAGTAACAATACGGCTGCAATAATCATTGTATACATCTCCGTTTTAATACTTCTTAAATTCAATGGTAAAGGGCGAATAGCTGCACTTAGTCCAAGAATAAACAAGATGTTCACCAAATTCGTTCCGGCAATATTACCAATGGCAATATCCCCTGCACCTTCGCCGATAGCGGTTAGACCTACCGCCAGTTCCGGCAAACTGGTTCCGATAGAGACCACAGTAAGCCCGATGACGATCGGACGAATATTCAGTAACGTCGCGATTTTAGATGCACCTTTCAGTAAGATTTCGGCGCCGACGGTGATAATTATTAATCCAAATAAAAAAGTGATAACGGCTGAAAAAGTCATAAATCTCGATTAGATGATCAACAAATATGCTGTTTTTACGTTAATTTCTATACATAAACACTTCAAAATGACCAAAATCACATTTTTCACAATGACTAATCCATATCTTTATTGAACGTTAATTTTTAATCTGATACGATGACGAATACCGATACTTCAAAAGACAACATCACTTTTTTTCATGCAAAATCCGTCGATGAATCTATCGAGATGCTAAAAACCAATCGCTCATCTGGTTTATCCGAAAACGAAGCCCAACAACGGCTATCCGCTTACGGCCCCAATCAACTAAAGGCTCAAAACCGTAAATCTATTTTCAAAATGTTTCTTGCCCAATTACGGGATGCGTTGATTTACGTGCTATTTGCGGCGGTAGTTATTACCATGTTCATGGGCGAATATCTTGATGGCATCATTATCATTATCGTTATCCTTATTAATGCCACATTAGGTGTTATCCAGGAAATAAGAGCCGGAAACGCTATCGAAGCGCTGAGAAAGATGGCGACCCCGAAAGCTTTGGTAAAGCGTGATAATCAAGTGAAGGAAATCGGCTCGGAAAACATCGTGCCGGGGGATATTGTTATTTTGGATGCTGGCCGTTATATTCCTGCTGATTTACGCCTCGTTGAGAGTGCGAATCTGCAAATTGACGAATCAGCCTTGACCGGGGAATCCGTAGCGGCAGAAAAAGATGCGTTCGCTGTATTTTCGGAAGACTATATACCACTCGGCGACCGTGACAATACAGCCTACATGTCTACCTTGGTTACCTACGGGCGAGGCATTGGCGTGGTAACGGGTACAGGTGCAGATACCGAAATTGGAAAAATAGCAGGTATACTTAGCCAGGATGACGAAACCAAGACGCCACTCGAAATTCGTTTGGACCAACTTGGGAAAACACTGGGTAAAGCGGCGCTGGCTATCTGTGTGCTGATTTTTATTATATCCTTCTTTCAAGGAAGAGATCTTACCGAAATGTTTCTAACATCCGTTTCCTTAGCCGTTGCCGCTATTCCAGAGGGATTAGCGGCGATTGTTGCTGTCGTACTCTCCATCGGGGTAACGAAAATGGCCAAGCAGAATGCCATTATCAAAAGGCTTCCCGCCGTCGAAACTTTAGGCTCTGTAAACATCGTTTGTTCAGATAAAACGGGAACACTGACACAAAACAAAATGACCGTTCAAGAGTTCTTCACCTTTACTGACAAAACACAAAAGATTGATGACACGACCAACCTATCCGCAGAAGCCCATTTGCTTTCTTCGGCCATGGTGTTAGCTTCTGATGCTACATTGGAAAACGGAGACAGCACGGGCGACCCTACCGAAATTGCCTTACTGCAGCTAGCGGACAATTTAAAAATTGACAGAAAAGACTTATGGTCATCACAACCAAGAATAGACGAGCAAGCTTTTGATTCCAAACGCAAAATGATGTCGACCCTCCATCAACAGGAAGATAAATTCATGCTTTATGCGAAAGGTGCTATAGACAGTCTTATTTTGAAATGCAAACATGTTGTAGAAGATGGTGAAATTATCCCTCTTACGGATACGCATAAAACCATCCTGACCCATGCCGCCGATGCCATGTCAGATAAAGCTTTACGTACATTAGCCGTCGCCTACAAACCTCTGGAAAAGCAAATTGATCGTGAAGATTTCGAAAAAAACCTAGTGATGATTGGCGTCGTAGGTATGATAGACCCTCCTCGCGAAGAGGTTAACGATTCGATCGCAACAGCCAAAGAAGCCGGAATCAGTACTATTATGATCACGGGAGATCATAAAAACACGGCCTTGGCAATCGCTAAGAAATTGGGCATCGCTTCTGAACGCTCGGAGGCAACAACCGGAGCGGCGATTGATAATATGCCGCAAGAAGAATTGGAGTCACATATTGGCGAATACAAAGTATTTGCTAGAGTCTCTCCTGAACATAAGGTAAATATTGTAAAAGCTTTCCGGGCAAAAGGCAATATTGTTTCGATGACCGGGGACGGTGTAAACGATGCGCCTTCGCTTCATGCCGCAGACATCGGCGTGGCCATGGGAATAGAAGGCACGGATGTAGCCAAAAATGCTTCCGACATGATTTTAGCAGACGACAATTTTTCGACCATCATCGTCGCTATCGAACAAGGGCGGAATATTTACAACAACATCAAAAAGTCCGTTGTCTTCTTACTCGCCTGTAACGTTGGTGAAGTCATTACCATGTTGGTAGCGATTGGTGTCGGTTTACCTATACCGCTCATTGCGACACAGCTGCTCTGGATTAACTTATTAACGGATACACTACCTGCGGTAGCTTTAGGTATGGATCCGGGGGACAAAGATGTGATGAGAGAAAAGCCAAGACCATTAAATGACAATTTCTTCTCTCATGGAGCCGGCAGACGTATCATTTTAGCAGGTATCCTTATTGGTCTTCTGACAATCGTTGCTTTTGTTGGTGGCTATCAGGCAAAAGGATACTCTCCTTTTGCCGATAATATTCCCGAAAACATTCACGAATATGCGCGCACGTTGGCCTTCCTAACCATCATTGGCTGTCAGCTATTCTATTCATTCTCTTTCCGTCATGCATACAAATCTATCTTCCGGGTGGGATTCTTCTCAAACCGCTACCTGTTTGGCGCCGTAGTCATCGGTCTATTGTTGCAATTGATCGTACTCTACGTACCGTTTATGACAGCTGCTTTTAAATTACAGGCCGTCGGAATACAAGAGTGGCTTGCTGTTTTTGGATTGAGCATTATACCATTACTAGCAAATGAAATAGTGAAAGTATTTGCTATTTCCCGACAACAATAGCGGCACCATTGGGTTGCAAAGTCAGTTTAAACTGTTTGTCTTTCACAACCTTGACTTGATTTTGTTTAGGATTCAATTGGTGATCATCCGAATACAATACGGCTTGCCCTTCGGAAAGCATCGGTAAAGAAACAGATAGATTTTTAGCTTCTGTTTCCGCATTGATTCCAGCGATATACCAAGTATCGCCATGTCGACGCGCCAAAACGACGTACTTACCCGGATAGCCATCAATAAACACCGTCTCATCCCACGTGGTAGGCACTTCCTTCATGAAATCAATCACAAAATTGGGGTATTCCGATAGGTTATTTGGTGTAACACCAAAGTTCTGCACCGGTGTTTGGAACAAAATTGCCGTTGCTAATTGAAAGGTTTCACTCGTTTTGCGGATAGTCCCACCATTGTTCTCGCGGTTATGGCGTTTATTCAGCAATACCGGCCCGAAATCCATCGAACCCACTGCATTCCGGATAAACGGATGCAAGGTTGCGTTATATGCTTCTGTGTCGTTCGCATGCTGGGTAAATATTAAATTTTCCGACGCCAATACCGCTTCACTTCCTACAAAATTGGGATACATCCGTTCCCATCCTCTCGGTAACGTACAACCATGAAAAATAACGACTAAACCGTGATCATTTGCATCCGACAAGATATCTTCGTACAGCTGCATCGTTTGCTGCTTATCGCCGCCAAAGAAATCTACCTTGATTCCTTTAACGCCTATACGCTGCATCCATGCCATCTCTTTTTTCCGTGCTACCGACGTATTCATGCGGTTTTTAGGTCCTTGTGGCGCGTCATTCCAAAAACCATTGGAATTATACCACAGACAGATCCCGACATTTTTTTCTTTTCCATAAGTGACTAATTCCTCCACTTTGTCGTGACCAATTTTTGTATCCCACCAGTTGTCTACCAATGCAAATTCCCAGCCCATATCGGCCGATAGATCGATAAATTTCTGCTGATCTTCAAAATTGATACTGTTATCCTGCCACAATAGCCAGCTCCAGGTAGAACGTCCAAATTGATAATCTTGAGTGGGTTCATAAAGTGGCTTTACCACATCAAAAGCAATAGTCGTTTCCACAATAGGTTTTAGGTCTTTCCCAACCGTCAATGTACGCCAAGGTGTATAACCCGGCAAATTCAACGCAGGCTGCGTACTTCCCAGTCCATTATTTTCTCCTTCTTCCGGAAATGCGATCTGGTAAAGCCCATCTGCTGTACCTTCGCTCAATTTCGCCCCACAATAAAGGCTACCCACACCGGTTTCCGACACCAACACCCATCCGCGGTCGCCTACGTGAAATAATGCCGGAAAGGTGTACCCTACGCCATATTTAGAAGGTGTACCCATAGGCTCATCCGGTACATATTCCTCCTCATAACTGGGTTTCGTTTTCATCCAACCAATCATCGGCGTGGCCTGTGGCGTCAAAAATGTCGTCGTAACATCCGGAAAATCAAAACCACTTAGTTCCTGGTGGATAATCGCATTTGCGGGTTCTCCGCTTTGTGGTATACCATAACGAAACGCTACGTTGTTGTTGCTGACCTGAAAAATGAGTTCCAGTTTTAGCTTATCGCTATTCTCGAATGTAAAGCTATGCTCATTTGCCTGATAATGCACCGATTTCTTTTTAATCTTCGGTTCTTCGTAACGTTCGTCTATTTGGCGGGTCTGCTGGTCGACCAAGCGTAGTCCGCTAGAAAGATCCCCTAAATGCGTCTGCAGACCTAATGGTGATTTTTCGAGCATTTCCTGCCCATCCAACATAACGGAATAATATAACCGTCCCTGGTCTGCTTCCAATTGCACCGAAAGCTGACCATCCGGACTAAGTATCTTCATTTCCTGCGCTTGTGCAGTAGATAGAAAGAATACGCATAAAGCGCCATACATAAATTTCAAATTCATATAAGAATAAATTTATTTGTTTCTGAAGTTAGGCTGCCACTCGATAATATGTACTGTTGTCGGCTCGGCATCAAGCAGACCTTCTCCATCTTTTTGATCCGTTTGCTGTACATACAAAGCTAAATGTTTTTTATTTCGCCATAATTCGGTATCGTATGTCGGTTCCCAAGCCCCCACAGAACCAGATGACAGGTCTATTATTTCAAAATTATCTTCGCGGACATCATTCAGTTTCAACACCGAAGCTTTACTGCCGCGTTCCTGATCCCGAAAGAGCAATAAAAGTGATGTTTTATCTCCTTTCCCTGTAACTAACAGCTGAGGCCTTGAAATCGGTATTTCTTTGGTTCCGTGTCCGCTTAAAGAGAAAGCGGTTTTCCGAAAATCCAATGACTTTACCTGCCATTTTCCGTTCGCCAAATAGATGATTTTATATTGAGGAACTTGGGAATCCGCGGATCGCCAATAAGTCGCAATAAACGGATTTCCATCTTCATCCGCCGTCATCGCCGTTTGGTTAATCAATTCACTTTGTTGGGGGATCCATGCCGCATACTCTGCATTCTCTGCCGTAATGGGCAAACCATACAATGTACCATCCGTCCTTTGCCACGTCAGTCCGCCGTCTTTGGAACAAGCATACGCCATATCGTGGTTGCTCGCTACATCGGGTGATTCTCGCCATACCCAAGAAACATGAATCGTTCCTTTTTGATCCACATAAGCCTGCCAATAAGCATTCCGTTGTCCCTCTCCGCTGATCAAATTGGTATGCAGACGTGTCCATTTTTTCTGTACGAATTCGTATTTGTTGATAATCAAGTTGCCTGCTCCAGAGCCGCCATCCCGATAGAAAAAAAGAAGATCACCATTGGGTAACGCAAAAAACTCAGGATACGTCACCCGACTTTCTTCCGATCCCACCATAATCTCCTCTTCTCCCAACTGCAATCCCTCCGGCTCGATACTCTTCGCGTATCGCAAACGCCCATTGTGGTGATCCCAAGCAACATGCAGGTAACCATCACCATCAACCATCATGCTGATGACGTTATGCGCATCCGCCGCATGACCGCTATACGGCGTTTGTTTTACGGTCCAGCTCTCGCTATCCAACTCTCGTTTTCCTAACGTCAGGAAGCCATTCCCGTCATAATAAGATATAAATTGAACATGGTCATTGCTGACTAAGGAGTTTTTTCTAAATACCGCGGTGTTCACTGTATTTTTAGCCCAGCCCAAACCGACGTCCATCACACGGGCGTCTTGAGGCTGCGCCAGAACAGCAATCGGCATAAAAAATATACCGACTACTATCGTGATCCATATTTTTCTGATTTTATACATATGCTTTTACTTGTCTAAATACCGGTACATTTCCGAACCCGCCAATAAAAAAGCGCCGACACCAAAACTCGCTGTCGAATTGGAATCAACCACCTGACCCGGTATCGCTTTTTCACCAATAGGCTGTACATAGCCCACACGTCCATCAGCTTGCAGGGCTGTTTCACTCAAAAATTCCCAGCCTGATTGTGCGGTGCGGAGATAGTCTTTTTCCGATAAAAAGCCATTGTTTATCCCCCAAAGAAAACCATAAGTAAAGAATGCCGTACCACTGGCTTCCGGTCCAGGTGCATGCTGCGGATCCAACATACTGCGTGTCCAATAGCCTTCTTTCTGTTGAGATGTAGCAATCGCCTTTGCCATATCCTGATAACGTTGTACATAATAATCGTAGTGCCGATGATCCGCTGGCAAATCCTGTAGCACCTTCGCCAATCCCGCAAATACCCATCCGTCTCCACGCGCCCAAAAGTCTTTTTTTCCATTTTCAGATTTATGCTTCGGATAGACATACTTAGCATCCCGATAATACAAAGACTCCTGTTCATCATACATGATACTATCTGCATATTGCAAATAGACATACATTTTTTCGAGATACCGTTCATTACCGGTTAGCTTATATAACTTCGTCATCACCGGCATCACCATATACAGGCCATCTGCCCACCACCAATAGTCGTTATTAGGCGTACTCATCTGGTATTCCATAACCTCTTTAGCCCGAGCAACCTTATGTGGTTGAGGATCCAGATTATACAGATCGATATAGGTCTGGAAACATATCTGCCAATCACCAAAGAGAACGTAGTCATCTTTTTCACCATACGCGTATTTCCACTCCGTTTTGTTACCAGACTTTGCGCCTTTCCAGGCATTATGTTCGGCCCAAGCTTCCGAATAAGCCCGATATGTTTCATTCTGGGTCAATTGATATAGTTCCATATTTCCCGTATGGTATGCTGCAATATCCCAAAAGGACCAAACAGTCGGTTTGTTATTTTCCTGCCAGTAGCTATTGACCCTGTTTAACTTCGACATCACGTCCTCCTTGTTCAGCCGCTGACTAAATGAAGCGGAGGAATACAGCAATAAAAAACAAATGATAAGGTTTACACGCATCTCTTCTTTGGTTAAAATTTCTAGATTAAACTTTTGTACACCCGTACGCAACAAAGATATCTATCGTCCATCAAAGCCATGTTCAAATAAAAACTATTTACCTCCTAAATTCAGCTCACGACACGCATTCCTCTTTTTTTGAATCGTATTTAAACCTCTTTGACCCAAAAAACCCATATCGCAAACACATTTACTGGCTAGCTTTGCATGAGCAGGCAGGAGTTTCTGGAAATAAATGTAAAAAAAACATTTAAAATAACAGATACATTTTTTATTTTTAAGCTACGATATAAAATATGTACAGGCTCGGCTAGCGTCAAAACAAACCTTATTTCGATTGTAAATTATATTATTAAACACACATGAATAAAAGACTTCTTACATGCTGTTTATTCCTATGCAGTACATTTTTGACACATGCACAGCCCGGCACCCCGGTAGAAAAAGATTTTGTAGGCTACCTTTTCCCCTATTTTACAGGAAATGCGGTAGAAGAAGAGCAAGTACATTACGCCATTAGTAACGATGGCTTCAATTATGTGGCGTTAAACGGCAACAAACCCGTATTGAATGCTAAAGACATCAGTTCTACCGGAGGGGTTCGTGACCCTCATATTCTCCGTCGTCATGATAACAAATCTTTTTATATGGTATTGACGGATATGACCTCTTCCAAAGGATGGGATTCCAACCGGGCACTGATTTTATTAAAATCGGAAAACCTAACGGATTGGACATCACATATTATCAATATACAACAAAAGTATCCGAATCAGGAAAATCTAAAACGCGTCTGGGCACCTCAAACGGTATTCGATGAGAAAGCGCAAAAATATATGGTATACTGGTCCATGCAGCATGGCGATGGCCCGGATATCATTTATTATGCCTATGCCAACGCGGATTTCACAGATTTAGAAGAGGCACCTAAACCGCTTTTTATACCGAAAGACAAAAAACCTTGTATTGACGGGGATATTATCTACAAAAATGGCATCTACCATCTTTTCTATAAAACAGAAGGACATGGCAATGGCCTAAAAAAGGCGATGACAGACGACTTGACTTCGGGCGTTTGGATTGAGCAGCCTGGATATAAACAACAAACGACGGAGGCCGTAGAAGGATCGAGTATTTTCAAACTGACGAATAGCGATAAATATATTCTGATGTATGATGTCTATATGAAAGGTACGTATCAATTCTGCGAAAGCTATGATCTGGATGAATTCCACGTAATCGACCAACAGATTAGTATGGATTTTCATCCACGACACGGAAGCGTAATCCCTATTACCCGGAAAGAATACCAGCACCTGTTGGCGACCTACGGTAAACCGGCAAACTTTCAGGCGGTGCAACAAAACAACCCCATATTGGAGGGCTATCATGCTGATCCCGAAATCCTTTACGCTGAAAAAACGGGTAAATATTACCTCTATCCCACCAGTGATGGATATACCGGATGGTCAGGCGATTATTTCAAAGTATTTTCCTCCGATAATCTGAAAGACTGGCAAGAAGAAGGAACCATATTAGATCTCAAAACCCAAGTACCTTGGGGCAACCGCAATGCTTGGGCTCCCGCCATCATCGAGAAAAAAGTCGGTAAAAACAAATACAAATACTATTACTATTTCACCGCAGCACAAAAAATCGGCGTTGCCGTAGCCGATCACCCTACCGGACCATTTATCGATTCTGGCAAACCGCTTGTATCCACAAAGCCGGAGGGTGTACGTGGCGGTCAGGAAATTGACCCCGATGTTTTTCAAGATCCGGTAAGTGGGAAATATTATCTCTATTGGGGGAATGGCTACGGAGCAGTTGCGGAATTGAATGATGATATGGTCTCCCTTAAAGAAAACACCACAAAAGTCATTACACCCGACGAAACATTCCGCGAGGGCTTCTACGTATTTTATCGTAACGGAACGTATTATTTCTTATGGTCAGAAGACGATACGCGTAGCGAAAATTACCGTGTGCGATACGGCACATCCAAATCGCCTACCGGTCCGATTGAGATTCCTGAAAACAACCTCATTCTGAGTAAAAATCCAGAACTGGGTATTTATGGTCCAGGACATAATTCTGTTTTGCAGATTCCGGGCAAAGACGAATGGTATATCGTTTACCACCGTTTCAGTCGACCGAATGGCATCAAAATGGGCGATGCGGCCGGTTATCACCGCGAGGTGTGTATCGATAAAATGGAATTTAACGAAGATGGCAGCATCAATCCGGTTATTCCGACGTTATAAATATTTTTCATTACGCTTATGAAGTTAAAAAAATTGATCCGTATATGTTTCCTATCTACCGCAATAGGAACAACACTACAGGCACAGACACAAAAACAACTGGACTATTTCTCACTGAATGATGTCCGATTACTTTCCGGACCATTCAAACATGCAGAAGAGCTCGACCTAAATTACCTGTTGGAACTGGACGTCGACCGGCTACTAGCGCCTTTTCTACGCGAATCAAACCTACCTCCTCTCCGGAAAAGCTATACTAATTGGGAAAACACCGGTTTGGACGGACATATAGGTGGTCATTATGTCTCCGCCTTATCCTATATGTATGCATCCACAGGTGACGCTCGTATCAAAGAACGCTTAGACTACATGCTTGCGGGTCTCAAACGCTGTCAAGATGCCAATGGCGATGGCTATATTGGCGGTGTTCCGGAAGGGAAAGAACTTTGGGATGAGGTTAGACGAGGCGAGATTAAGGCCGGCGGATTTAGTCTAAATGGTAGATGGGTTCCCCTATATAACATCCATAAAACATACGCTGGTCTTCGTGACGCTTATTTAATGACACGTAATGAGACTGCCAAGGAGATGCTGATTAAGCTGACCGACTGGGCAATCGCGCTGATAGACCAGTTGAGCGATGAGCAAATACAGGATATGCTACGCAGTGAACATGGCGGACTTAATGAAACGTTTGCTGATGTGGCGGCTATTACGCAAAATCCAAAATATCTGACGCTTGCCCGTCAATTTAGTCAACGTGCGGTATTGCAACCGCTATTGGATCAAGAAGATCACCTGACCGGTAAACATGCCAACACGCAAATACCAAAAGTATTGGGTTTCAAACGTATTGCCGATATCGCCCATGACGAGCAATGGGCAGACGCAGCTCGCTATTTTTGGGAAAATGTCATCGAACGGCGTTCAGTATCTATTGGTGGGAATAGTGTCAGTGAACATTTTAACCCCGTAGACGACTTTTCCAAAATGCTGCAAAGCATCGAAGGTCCGGAAACCTGCAATACGTATAATATGCTGCGCCTGACACGTATGCTGCACCAAACAGATCCCAAAGGAAAGTACCTCGATTATTATGAGCGAGCGCTTTATAATCACATCCTCTCCACACAACATCCGGAGACTGGAGGGCTGGTCTATTTTACGCAAATGCGTCCGGGACACTACCGGGTGTACTCGCAGCCGCATACCAGTATGTGGTGCTGTGTTGGATCTGGCATTGAAAATCATGCTAAGTATGGCGAGATGATCTACGCGCATCAGGATGACAACCTGTTTGTGAACCTATTTATTCCTTCCAAATTGAACTGGCACGAGAAAAACGTCGAGTTCATCCAAGAAAATAATTTCCCCGAAGAGAACAGGACACAATTTACGGTCTATCCTAAATCTAAAACGAATTTTGCACTACATATACGTAAACCCAGCTGGGTAACGGATGAACCAACGATCTTGCTGAATGGCAAACCGTTTCAAGCCTCTTCTGCCAAAGACGGATGGATCACGATGGACCGTACATGGGCAGCAGGCGATCGGATATCCGTCGAGCTTCCGATGGGAATCTATACCGAGCAACTGCCCGATCGCTCAAATTACTACAGTCTCTTGTATGGACCGCTTGTATTGGCAGCCAAAACGGGAACGGAGGATATGGATGGCCTCTTTGCAGATGATAGCCGAATGGGTCATGTTGCCCATGGCAGACAGATTCCTTTGCGGACTATGCCCATCCTAACGACAGCGCCAGAAAACATTCCGAACTTGGTACAGCCGGTAGAAAATACACCGCTACACTTTACGCTAACAGGATTGTACAGTGGAACGGAACAGCACAGCATGGAGCTTCAGCCATTTTATCAAACACATGATAGCCGGTATATCATTTACTGGCCACAGGCTACCGCTGAGGAGCTCGCCGCCCTACAAGAGAAAACAGAACGGGAAGAAAAAGAATCCTTGCGCCTCGCCGACATCACGATTGATCGGGTCGTGAGTGGGGAACAACAACCTGAATCGGATCACTTCATCAAGGAAGAAAATACGCAAGCGGGAAGCATCGAAGATGTACGCTGGCGGGAAGCAAAAGGTTGGTTTAGCTATACGATCAAAACAAATCCGAAAGAAAATGTGCAACTGTACATCAGATACCTGGAAGAAGAAAATCGGAAAACAAACATCTTCATCCACGATCAGGAGATCGAGAAGCTACAGGCAGACGTCAATGCATTGGGCGAAGTGAAAACAGCTGTTATTCCGATTCCGGAGACATGGAACGAAAACAGCCCTTTGCAGGTAAAAATTTCGACAGATGAGGGTGCAACCAGTCATAAGATATTGGAGATACGAGTGATTAAAGGTAACTTTAGCCAATCATATAGACATAAATAGTGACCAAAGCATTTGCATATTGTTTTTCTTTTTTTCTTGTCCTTATTGGTGAGATAGGCTCTTCCTTGGCGCAACAGATTGGTGTTACGCCCATAAAAATTGAGCAGGAGCTCCCGTCTTTAACGGTCAACAAAACCTTCCAAGATGATGCCGGTTATATTTGGTTTGCAACAGCCTATGGGCTCAGCCGATTCGACGCATTCAATTTATTAACCTTCAAACTTCAAGATGACAATGGAACGGTTGCTCCTCATCAAAATATCCTTACCATAAACGAAAGCAATGGTTATCTTTTATTGGGTACAGAAAATGGATTGTATACCTTAGAAAAGGAGACTTACCGTATTATGCCATTCCCGGATTCAAGTTTACGGGGACAACGTGTCGCGGCGATACTTGTTGATAAACAATCTAGGATCTGGATTGGAAGCCATAGTGCGATTTATGTATATAATAAAGATTTCAGCTTACACGCCGTCTATAAATCCGGTTCAGAAGGATCAAACACCATTCCTCCCGGATCAATAAGCAATATATTTCAAGATCAAAACGGAGATATATGGATCGCTATATGGGCTGCGGGTCTTCACAAATTAGACGCCAAAACAAACACGTTCAAACCGCTTCCCCCGATAGGACTGGCCAACAACCCTTTTAAAATCACACAAGACGATCGAGGCCAATATTGGGTTAGTACTTGGGGGGATGGTCTTTTTCTCTTCAATCCGGACGACAAAGAAAATATGTACCGGGAAATTATCATCAAAAACAAAAGAAGGAGTATTGGAAAGGAGGAATTGGTATACAATATCGTACAAGACCGTGTAAAAAAATATATTTGGGTGCTATCTTTTTCGGGTATTTCAACCTATCACTACACCGACGACGGCCGCATTGAAGAGATAGATTTCGCTCCCCTTTTTCAACACACATCCAATTTTTTCCAAGACATCTATGAAGATCGTTCGGGTGTGCTGTGGCTTGCGATCAGCGGCAACGGTATTTCAACGATCAGCTTTGACAGACCAGTCATGCGCAGTTTCGAATTGCCACAGATACGACAACGATACAATATATCTCCCAGTATCAACATGCTGTATAGCGATCGTGAAGATCAATTGTGGTTTAATCTGGAGCGAATCGGTCTGGGAAAATTTGTCCCGCAAAAAAATGAGCTCGAAACGTATAGCAACCTCCGTTTTAAGGATTTATTATCATTACGCGCGGTTAATTGTGCATTGGAGGTCGATAATGAGTTATGGGTAGGCGGTGCATATGGCACCATTATGAATATATTCCGAAAAGAAAATGGCGGACTCACGTTGCTTCGTACAACGGATCTGGCGCATCATGCTGATCATATTGGTATTCCTCATGTCCTTTTTCTAGATAGCATGGGTAATTTGTGGATTGGAACCAGCCATGGGGTAATGTACCGAAAAGCAGACGACAAAAAACTATATCACGTCGAAAATATAAACGATTATATTGTCGCCATAGCACAAGATGCCCACGGTAAAATATGGGTATCTACAAAAGACCAGGGTATTTATCAACTAGATAATCAGCCTCATTGGAAAACCAGCGGCCATATAGGCAAAGAAACAATTGGATTGCAAACCGACCAAATCGAAACACTGGATGCTGACAACCGGGGGTACTTATGGATAGGTACCAAAGACAACAGGTTACTTTCTTTTCATACGGAGCGTGGAGAGGTCGAAGAATATGCTAACACGCAATTGTTTTCCTCGAATCAGATTCTACACGTTGTCTGCCTGGATAGTACGGTGTGGGTTTCTACCACGAGAAACGTTTATAAACTGTTTCCTACAGATAAACGTATTTTTGAATACAGCGCCAGTGATGGGGTTCCGGTCAACATGTTTACAAAAGGAGCATACGCCGTTGATAAGAAAGATAAAAATGTTTACTTTGGGGGGAATAATGGTATTGTCCAATTCTGGGAGTCTCCCTTTGCACCGAGTCACCAATCGCCTGTTGTCATTTCCGACGTTAAAATCAACAACCAATCTGCCCTTCTCTACTCCCTCCATAACAAATTCGATTTTCAAGGGAAATCGCTGGTATTGGATCCAGAAGATCAAAGTTTGGAAATTCTGTTTTCTTCTTTAGAATATACACATCCGAACAAACTACGATATGCCTACAAACTGGAGGGAGTAGACAAAGATTGGGTATATGCTCCACGAGAACGCTTATTCGCAACTTATAACAACTTGGGTAAGGGGGAATATACCTTCCTGATCAAAGCGACGGACCTAGACAATCAGTGGAGCTCGGAAGTCACCCGTTTACACATCCGAAAGAAACCGGCTTTTTATGAAAGTAATTTGGCGTATCTCTTGTATACATTATGTGCCTTGGGCATGGCGTTTGTTGCCATCCGGTTCTATACCAATCGTCTCAAATTGCGAAGCGACCTCCGGATTGCCCAAATCGAAAAAGATAATGCGAATAAACTTGTTCAAACCAAGCTTAGCTATTTTACCAATATCTCCCATGAGCTATTAACACCGCTTACTATCATCTCCTGCCTGATCGATGACGTACAGATGATCACCAAAAAGAACCTGACACAATTTGATAAAATGCGTTTTAACCTTGATCGGCTAAAACGGCTTTTGCAACAGATTTTGGACTTCAAACGCGTAGAGAATCAACAAATGGCGTTACGCGTTGGTCGGGAAAACATGATTACTTTTATCCGTAATATCTGCACCGTCTATTTCAGCCCGTTAGCAAAACGAAAAAACATGGCGTTTGAAATTGTTCAAGGCGACTGCATACCTGAAGGCTACGTAGATGCCGACAAACTCGATAAAATTATCTTTAATCTACTTTCCAATGCATTCAAATACACGGCGGATGGTGGACGCATACAACTCTCCTTTCATACGGAGCATCTTAACGACATTACACATTTGATCGTCAGCGTGCAAGACACCGGGATGGGGATAGCTCCGAGCGAAATCGATAAGATATTCATCCCGTTTTACAACAACAGGTTGGCTAGACAACAGGAGACTAACGGGATCGGCCTGGCCTTGACCAAGGAACTGGTGGAGCTTCATCATGGAACCATTGAGGTGGATAGTATCGTGGGTAAAGGATCGACATTTACCATCCGAATTCCAGTTGAAAAAGGGGGCTATACCGCCGAGGAACTCCGCGAACTGCACGATAGCTTTATCGATTCGGAAAATCTAATGACGGAAGTGAACGAGCTACCGAAGACTCTTCCTGAGCCGGAAGAAGGTAAAAGTGACGTTCGGATATTATTGGTCGAAGACAATGAAGATCTGCTTCAAACAGTAAGAAATCTGTTATCAAGAACCTATCAAGTTTATATTGCCCGACAAGGAGAAGAGGCCTTGGCCATTTTGAAAGAAGAGGAAATAGATATCGTTGTCAGTGATATCATGATGCCGGTTATGGACGGACTAACGCTTTGTCGTCGGATAAAACAAGATCCGGAAATAAACCATATCCCGGTCATCTTACTGACCGCTAAAAACAGTATCGACGACCGAATTGAATGTTATCAGGCAGGTGCCGATAGTTACATCAGCAAGCCTTTTGACTTGAAAGTATTGGAAGCGCGTATACACAGTTTCTTAATCCACAAGCGTACCAAGCAGGAAGATTTCAAAACGAATCCACAGATTAATATCTCTTCGCTCGATTATACGCCACAGGATGAGCAGTTCTTGGAAAAAATGATTGCGGTGGTGGAAGAACACTTAACTAATGATCAATTTGATGTGGTTGCGCTTAGTCACGAATTAGGTTTATCGAAATCTACCTTGTACCGGAAGACCAAAGCGCTGCTGGATTTATCGCCAAGTGAGTTTATCAAAAATATCCGGCTCAAGCATGCCTGCCAAATGATGGACAAAGACAAGTCCATTTCGGTCAGCGAAGTTGCCTTTGCTACCGGATTTTCAGATCCACGCTATTTCTCTACTTGTTTCAAAGCCGAGTTTGGGATGACTCCTTCGGAGTATCAGAAAGCTGCGCGGGAGGAATAACAAAATAGTATATTCACGATGAGCTGGGGTTATGGATGAACAGAAAAATTATTTTGATCGATTAAAAAAAGGCGATGAGGTAGCGTTGGATTATTATATCAAGAACAACATTCAGACGTTGACCTTCTTTGCTTACAAGCATGTCCGGGACGAACAGCTCTCCGAAGAGCTTGCGTGCGATAGTTTTGTAAAACTATGGCACAACAAACATCTTTTAAAAAACGAATCACATTTACAAAACTTTTTATTCCGGGTAACTCGAAATGCGTGCCTGAATTATCTTGAAAAGCTAAAAAAACAACCTGTTTTAGACTATGATTTAGCATCATTGGACATCGCTGATGATCATGATATAAATCGGAAAATTATTTACGCTGAATTCCTCAAATTAATTTACAACGAACTTGAAAAGCTGCCTAAACAACAAGCATTAATATTTAAAATGAGCTTTTTGGATGGTTATTCAACGGAAGAGATTTGTGCTATTTTAAAAACCAGTAAAAACAACGTATTCTACGCAAAATCAAAAGCCCAGGCTACTTTGCGCCTACTTTTAAAGAAAAGGAAATTTGAGTTATACAATTTACTGGTCTTGGCCTATTTTTATCAGCCCTAAATTATTTTTATTTTTTTACTAAGTTTCTCCTTAGAATCCGGTATATATTAAAAAAAACAAGAAAGATGCTGGATACACAATTGATAGCTTTCCTTATAAAAAAATATCTTCATAACGACCTCACAACAGAAGAATCTGTGTTATTGCAGGAGTGGTTACATGCAGATACCGAAAATATTAAACTGCTTTCGGAGTTGGAGGCGGCCGACAAAGTTTTTACAGATCTTTCCATTTATAACCGGATTGTCGCACGACAAAAAGAGGGCATGGAACTAACCGTCCTAACGGAAAAAATAAAAGAACAGATCAGAGGGGACAAAAAGGGATCAGAACCGATTAGAATCGATTCAAAACGTTCACTAAACTGGATAAAATATGCCGCCGCAATACTTATTCTACTTAGTTCCGTTTATTTTTATATTAGCCAAACAAAGCCTATTTTCCGCCCGTCTAAGACAGACTATTCTGTCGATCTTTCCGATATCGCCCCGGGTACCAATCGAGCGATTTTAACGTTACCAAACGGGAAGACAATAGACTTAGATAACGATTCAGACGGCATCATCGCTGACAACACAACGATTTCTTATGCAGACGGACGACAGATTGAAATAGCAGATACTTCTACACCACAAAATGCCATTCTCACCTTAGAAGTCCCGCTCCGTAGCCATTATCACGTAACCTTATCCGATGGTACTAGAGTCTGGGTGAACGCTGGCTCCAAACTCCACTATCCACTACGCTTTGCGGGGAACCAGCGTATTGTAGAATTGGAGGGGGAAGCCTATTTTGAAGTTTCTTCGCTTGCTCATGAGATTCCGTTCATTGTTAAATCGAAGCATCAGACCTTAAAGGTGTTGGGAACAAAGTTCAATATATCAGCCTATAACGAACGAACAGAAATAATAACAACTTTAATTGAGGGAAAAGTTTCCTTGGACGGTAAAGATATCCAGGCAGCTCCCTTAATACTCATACCCGGACAACAGAGCGTATTCAATGGGAAACACTTTTTTACGAGAGAAGTCGATGTTGAACAATTTGTCGCATGGAAAAATGGACAGTTTTATTTTGATGGTATCTCGCCAGAAGAAGCTTTTTCTCAACTTGCAAAATGGTACGACATCGATATTATATATGACGGTAAGGCGCCTAAATTCGAGTTCTTTGGTATAATTGATAGGGATAAAAACTTAAGTGGAGTTCTTGACATCCTAAGAAAGAGCGGATTGAACTTTAGATTGGAGGCAGAAGGAACACACCGTAAATTAATTATTCAGGACGAACAAACTTATTAGCCACAGAAAGGAGGAAATTATAGAATAACTACCATAACAGCAGATAAAGATCAGATCAACAACCGTAATAGACCGGGTGATGCGACCAACATCACCCGGAGAAAAGCGTTGATCGGTTCCCGCTAAGCAGAAAACTTAGCGTTTATAAACTTAGTTACCAATCTAACATTACAAATCTATGTTTTTTAAACCATTTTTAAGGTGGTCTTGTTACCGCTTTGTGTTTCGAATCTTTTTTCTTATGAAATTAACGATCTTTCTGATAATGCTCTCCGTGTTCCACTGCGTGGCACGTGTAAATGCTCAGCGGATCAATGTTGCCGCACGTAATCAGACGCTGAAAAACGTTATGGGATCTATCCAGAAACAACAGGGATATACCTATTTTTTTCGGGGAGCCAATATTGCCAACACACGTATCTCTGTTGACATTCGGAACGTGGAGCTACCGGATGCTATGGCAATCATATTAAAAAATCAAAATCTGACGTGGACGCTTTCCGATAAAACTATTGTTATCGCACCATCGCCAAAAGCAACATTATCCAAAACAGCACCGCAACAGTCTATCTCGGGTCAAGTAGTCGATGAGAACAACCAACCTGTAGCCGGAGCTACTATAGCCGTTCGTGGTGACGACAAAAAAGTAACCACAGATGCTTCGGGCACCTTTGTTATTAATACGGACATAACCGACCCGTTGTTAATCGTATCCTATATTGGCTATGAAACATCGGAAGTAAAGGCCGCAAACCTAAAGGGCGAAAAAATAATACAGCTTTCGCCATCGGAGAATATCCTGGAGGAGACCGTCGTCGTAGGATACGGTACGCAGAAGAAAGTCAATTTAACAGGTTCTGTTGCTTCTATCAATTTTGAAGATGTCGCAAACGCGCCAATAGCGAATCCCACCAACATGTTGCAGGGGCGATTGCCGGGTATGGTGTTAACCAACAATGGTGCACAAGCAGGTAAAGACAGTCCCGAAATCCGGATCCGCGGAATCGGCACACTGAGCGACAATAATAACCCGATGGTACTTATTGACGGAATAGAGAGTACGGTGTCCCAGATTGCAGATATTGCGCCTCATGATATAGAAAATGTAACCGTGCTGAAGGATGCGGCATCAGCTTCTATCTACGGGGTCAGGGCAGCCAATGGAGTCATCCTAATAACGACCAAACGAGGAAAGGCACAGCAAACACAAATATCGTATGCTGGAAACTATGTTGTTCAACAGCCTAATATCATGACCGATTATCTTGACGCAAGGGAATGGGCAGCAGCATTCAATGAGGCAAAAGGTGCCGAAGTGTATACGTCTGAGATGATACAAAAAATAACGGATGGAACGGATCCCGATCATTTCGCAAATACAGACTGGCTGGATGAAATGTTCCGTACCGCCGGCATGCACCACCATCATCTTTCCGTAAACGGCGGCAATGAAAATTCGCGTTTCATGATCTCGGGCCAATATATGGATCAGGATGGCATCATGTTGAATACAGGCAACAACAGATATGGATTCCGTTCCAATGTCGACTCGAAACTTGGGCGGCTAAATGTTGGTTTAAATCTATCCGGCAGCAAACAGGATATTCAAGAACCGATTACCGAAGTTTCAGGAGAAGGGCTTATGCGTATGATCACCTGGTTTACACGCCCTACCGTACCTGTTCGGTATGCAAACGGACATTACGGATATGTTGACGGAACTTCACTTTCCCATACCATTTTTAAGAATCCTATAGAATCACTGCATTTAGGCAATAAAACCTTTGAGAATACACGTTTCGATGGAAAAATATTTGCGGGGATTGAAATCGTAAAGAATTTATCCTTTCAATCGAATCTAGGCTACAAGATTTTTAGACAGGATATCTCGACATTCTCACCCAGAACGGCAATTTACAATGCAGAAGGCGATCTATTAATGCGGAACCAGACCAACAGTTTAAATGATTATAGCGAGAAGTCTACGACTTTGCTCAATGAAAATATCCTCACCTATCACTATGAGCAATCTGCCCATCGGTTGGACATTTTAGCAGGTCATTCTACACAATTGAGCAGAACAGACCTTGGTTCAGCCTATATTCAAAACTTCCCAACGGATAATATTTATGAAATCGATGCAGGCACGCTGAACCCAGCAGTTACGGGCTCTGCTTACGAAACAGCACTGCAGTCATTCTTCGGCAGAATCAATTATAACTATGATTCCAAATATTTGTTGGAACTGAATGTACGGCATGATGGATCGTCACGGATGCCGCGGGAACATCGCTACGGTACGTTTCCGTCCGTTTCCGCCGGATGGAACATCGATCGGGAACCGTTTATGGAAAATGTGGCATTCATTTCCAACCTAAAACTTCGGGGAAGCTGGGGGATGCTCGGGAATCAGGAGATTGGCAACTATGCGTTTTCACAGGCCCTACAGGTAGGTGGAAATTACTATTTTGGAGATGTATTATCTACCGGTTTACGTAAAACAGAGCTTGCCAACGACAAGATAAAATGGGAAACAACACGTATAACCGACATAGGGTTGGACCTAACACTCTTTTCAAATAAATTCTCCTTTAGCTTTGACTGGTTTAATAAGCAAACTTCTGATATTCTCTTACGCCTTGCGATGGCGCCCTCGTTTCTGGGATCTCTTTCAGCGCCCTATCAAAATGCCGGAAGGGTCCAAAATAAAGGCTGGGAACTAGTAAGTGTTTATACCGATGGAAACAACGATTTCAAATGGAACGTCGGATTGAACCTATCTGCTGTAAGGAATAAGATAATCGACAACCGTGGAATAGACAACTATGGAACCAACACCATTAATCGCGAAGGAAATCCAATAAATGCCTACTATGGACTGGTTGCTGTCGGACTATATCGTACCGCTGACGATCTGAATAGGACGACAAACGTAAACGGGACAGAAAAGACCATAACACAGTTTGATACAGCACCAGAATTGGGAGATATTATGTACCTGGATGTAAATCAAGATGGAAATATCAACGATAGTGACCGGGCTATTATAGGAAATCCTTTTCCGAAACTTGAATACGGGTTTAATGTCGGACTTCAATATAAAAATATTGGTTTTTCCATGTTCTGGCACGGTATCGGAGGGCTTGATAGGTTCAACTGGGAACAAACAACGATCTCCAATGGCGGAAATCTAACAAAAAGATGGCTGGATCGATATAACGAAGAGAACATCAACGGATCAATGCCCCGCTTAGGTTCTCCGTTCAATGATAGATATTCTTCGTTTTGGCTAACGAAAGGTGATTATCTCCGTTTAAAAAGTTTAGAAATCGGCTATGACCTAGATGCTTCATTAGCTAAAAAAATTGGTGCATCAAAACTGCGTATGTTTTTAGCCGGAACAAACCTATTGACGTTTAGTGACATTAAAGAATATGACCCAGAGAAAGCCAGCTGGGATATGAGAAACGATGTTCATCCAAACACAAAAACCTATTCTTTTGGGATTAATCTGACATTTTAATTAAAAACTATGAAGAATTTATATATATACGCTGTACTCCTATCCCTGTTAGGCACAAACTGCAGCGACAAATTTCTAGACAGAAATTCCCTAACCGGTATCTCCAACGAGACTTTCTGGCTAACCGAAGAAGATGCTGTAATGGGACTCACCTCTTGCTATGATGGGCTTCAGAACAATTACCTATATAATGGTGGACCTTGGGAAAAAGGTTTCGCGATGATGGATAACTTGACCGACAACGGAGGACACTTTAACTGGGATGGATGGATGGCCGGATACGATATTGCGAACGGTATCCATACGCCAACAAGTTCCCTAATCGGTAACTTTTGGTCAGCATGTTACGAAGTCATTAACAGATGTAACACACTAATCAGCCGGATCGATAATATCGAAATGGATGCGAGCAAAAGAGAAATAATGAAAGCGGAGGCCATAACTATCCGTTCGCTGATGTATATTAACTTGACGATGACCTACAACGATGTACCTTTCATTCGAGAAGAGTTAATCATGGAGAATGCTGACCAGCCGAAAACAGAAAGGGCCGTAATTGTAGAAGAAATTGCACGGGATCTAAAAACTGTACTTGAAGTCCTACCGATTACGCCGGAACAGCGAGGACAAATAACTAGAGGTGCTGCTTTAGCTGTTCTCGGACGGCTAGCCCTATATAATGAGATGTGGGACGAGGCGATCAGTGCCTATAAGGCAATAGTCGATCTGGGAATTTATGGACTTTATTCGGATTATACACGGTTGTTTACCCAGTCTGCCGAGAGTAGCAATGAAATTATCTTTGGTGTACGCTTCGAAGGCCCCGGACTCAAAGAAGGTTCTTCTTTTGCTGCGCACTGGGATAGTCCGCTAGAAGCCGAGAACGGCAGTCTGGATCTGGCAAACGATTTCTATTGCGTAGATGGGAAGCCAATTGATGAATCCGATCTCTATATAGAGGGACCTAATGATTTAAAAAATGATCGCCCCGATCCTATTCGTTACGAAAACCGTGACCCTCGCTTAAAAGCAACCTTATTCGTACCCGGCATGAAATGGGGAAATAACAATGCGGAATTTTACGGAGGTGCTGCCCCTTCTCGGTCTACCGTTTATGTATTCAAATATTTTAATCCGCTTCAATCGTCTAACGATTCCTGGGATTCAGGACAGGATTTTTACGTGATACGTTACGCCGAGGTTTTGCTATCCTTGGCAGAAGCATTACTGGAGAAAGGAGGATATTCAGAGTCTGAACTCTTTAGCTATATCAATCAGGTGCGTGAACGTGCCGATATGCCGAAAGTTGAAGACGTCGAAGGAACAGGCCTTCCCACGGATGAACTGCGATCTATCATTCGGCACGAACGGCGAGTGGAGACTGCTTTCGAAGGTCTGCGCCTCTTTGATCTGTATCGTTGGAAGGAATTAAAAAGTGCCGTCGATAGAATCGAGGCAGAACGTGGACTGTATTCAAATATCGGAACCTATTTTTTATATGAAAAAAGGAACTATCGAGGAGAACAGGAATATATTTGGCCTATCCCTCAAGCAGAAGTCGATGCAAACAAAAATATGGAACAACATCATCTTTGGAAATAGAAATGAAAAGAATTTTAATTTTAATACTCGGTATCATCCCGCTTTTTTTACAAGCGGCAACTTATTATCTGGACGCTGAAAATGGAAATGACAACAATAATGGTCTTACAGAGCTATCTGCTTGGCAAACGTTTAAAAATGTTAACACCAAGCAGTTGCTTTCCGGGGATACGATCCTTTTGAAACGCGGCACTGTTTTCGAGGGCGTGCTAGAACTAAACGGTGAAGGAAGCTTTATCAATCCTATTCTTATAGCCGCTTACGGCACCGGTGATAAACCTGTCGTCAATGCTCCCGACAATTCTCTGTATGCCATCCGTGTTTTTAACAGTTCGTATTTAATCCTCAGCGATTTAGAAATCGTGAACCATGGTTCTTCCGATTTGGCGACACGAACCGGCGTCAAATTAGAATCAATTGATTATGGTACGTCGAAGTCGGTTATCTTACGCTCTCTTGATATCCGGGATGTTAATGGGAGCTTGGTGAAAGAAGCTGGTGGCGGCTCCGGTATACTCATTCAGAGTCGAGGAAAAACCAAGCCTTCCAATTTCGATGGCTTGATTATCGAACACTGCACGATCACCAATTGCCAACGGAACGCCATGATTTGGAATGCGCACTGGCAAAGGGATGAACGATGGTTTCCAAGTACGAACACTATAGTGAGAAACAACTTAATACGTGGTGTACCGGGCGACGGCATTGTACCCATTGGATGTGTCAACACATTAATAGAATTTAACAAAATGATGGACTGTCCCAGTACGTTACCGAAGACCGAAGCCGCTGCTGGATTTTGGCCATGGAGTTGCGATAATACCACTATTCAGTTTAATGAGGTAAGCGATCACAAAGCACCTTGGGATGCGCAAGGATTTGACTCGGACTATAACTGTACCAATACGACCATACAGTACAATTACAGTCATCACAACGATGGTGGATTCGTCCTTATTTGTAATTCCGGCGAGTCGACTGAACAAATAGGAAATATCGGAACCCTTGTCCAATACAACCTCAGTATTAATGACGGACAACGGACGAAACCTACTCGAATCGGGATGTTTTCCCCATCCATTCATATTGCCGGCCCCGTAAAGCAGACAACCATCTTCCGTAACCTGATTTTCGCCGGCAACAAACTTACCCAAGATACCCATCGTTCTATGATCACAGCTGATTCATGGGGTGGATTTGCAAACCAAACAAAAATATTGGAAAACGAGTTTATTTCGACAGAGCCTTCCAATATCGATTTGCAAAAATCTACGGACAACCTACTCAAAGAAAACAGATTTTATGGTAGCTATGCTAATACAGACAGTTTAAAAACTAATAATGTATTCAAACTTAAGGAGAAGAACATTACGCCCAATCAGCTCAAAGAAAAGTTTTTAAAAACAAAGCGTATCGCCAATGGAAAAGCAACGATTTCATACATAGACCGGGTGGCGATTGAAGATTATTTTAATAGTAAACGGTAACGACGATAATTCAGATGCTAGCTAAAGATGCTAGCATCTGTCTTTTATGGAAGCATATATAACACTACTATACTACGTTTTTACTATACCATTCGGCATTCATTTACCTGTTTATTGCTTTTATCGTATAACCATAGGAGTATGCTGAGTCCGTTAGTCTATATGGAGCATGCGGCAGTGATCCCCAGCTATCATCTCCGGCTACTCCCCGTTGTCTTAAATCGACATGCAGCTGTGTATGTCCCGATTTTTTGAGCTGATAGGGGTGGATTTGTTTTTTGGTCATTCCGGGATCCAGCTCTTCCACCGAATAGCGTGTTGCCGAAAACCCAAGCGGCTGCACACCGGATATTTCCAATCCTATCCCTTTTTCATTCAGCAGTTGCAACCAACGGACGTCGGTTTTGTTACCGGATTCCTGCGGACGCATATATTCGTAAAAATACTGGTTATCTACTTTATCCTTATATATACCTATTTCCGAAGAATAGTTTCGGTCGATATAGTTCTCCCAGGGGCCACGTCCATAATAGCGTAAATGCCCAAACTGACGGTCAACAATCATCCGCATACCAAAACGAGGCAGTTCAGGTAGTTCGCGATCACCCATGTCCATGCTCGCTGTCACCGTAACGGAAGCATCATTGTTAATCGTATATTTCACTTTATAAGGAACGTGAATTCCTGTCAGTTCGTAGCCGGTCACTATTTCATACCGGTCGCCATCCAATTCCTTCACATCTACCGATTTCAGCTTTCGGTTTACATGGGCATTGCGCCATATACCTAATTTCTCCGGCATCCCATTACCAAAATCGTTATCTGTTGGGGCACGCCAAAAATAAGGTATCGGAAAATTTTGTATCACCCTTACACCGTCGATAGCGTAGTTTATCAATTCTCCATTTTTCAAATTAAATACACCACTAATATTACCATTCGAGAATTTCAATTGCTCTTCTGTACGCTCCACTTCTAGTTGTCCTTCAACTGCAGTACGTTGTGCGAAATAATCTCCCTGTATGTGCAATTGTTCGTTTGCAACGCTATGCCCAACGGTTAATAACGGCTGATCTTCCTTGAGCACAGCTTTGATATTGACAAAATACTCTTTCCCCTCCCGCCAAACTGGTACGGCAATGGAAACAACTTTCTGTTCACCGGCAGGTAAATCCAGTTCGAAGGTTCCTTTTTCAATCTGCTGTCCATCTTCGATAACTTCCCAAGCGAATGTATAATCCGATAAGTCCTTGAAATGGAAAGCGTTCTTCACGGTTATCTTACCGTTTGCAATATCTTCTGCTTCAAAGTCAATATTCTGATATACCTTTTTCACTTCATAAGCGCCGGGATGCGGCACGGTACGATCAGGGTTCACCAAACCGTCCGCTACAAAGTTTTCATCGTTTTGCAAATGGAATCCGCCCAAGTCACCACCATACGCCCAAAATTTATTGCCGTAACCATCATCTGTCGCCATACCATGATCCATCCATTCCCAAATAAAGCCTCCCTGCATGTGTGGATAAGCTTTAATGATATCCCACAAATCTTTAAAATTACCCGTACTGTTTCCCATAGCGTGGGCATATTCACACATGATATAAGGACGGGTCTTGTCTGTAGCTTTTGCGTAATTCCAGATGCTGTTCATGTGTGGATACATCGGAGCGACAATATCCGTATTACTGTTTTCTCCCGCCTGCTCAAACTGCACTAAACGGGAAAGGTCACGCTCTTTCAGCCAATTGTATGCCTCATAGAATACCGGACCGTTTCCACATTCATTGCCCAAGCTCCAAATAATCACACTTGGGTGGTTCTTACTGCGTTCAAACATCCGTTCAATCCGATCCAAGTGCGCCGGTTTCCATTCCGCACGATAGGCCGGATGGCGTTCCTTGTTGAACCAAGCCTGCCACTCCGCCCCCATTCCGTGGGTTTCGATGTTGGCCTCGTCAACGAGATACATACCATATTCGTCACACAGTTCATACCATCTCGGATCTGATGGATAATGGGAGTTCCGAACCGCGTTGATATTCAATTCTTTCATCAGCTGGATATCCCGGATCATATCTTCCCGATCTACCGCACGCCCTTTGGTCGGATGCTGTTCATGGCGATTGACACCTTTCACATATATTGGCACGCCATTGACATGCAATTGTGCACTTTTTATTTCGACCTTACGGAAACCCGCATGTATGGCCGTGCTCTGTACCGGCTTTCCTCCGGCATCGTATAAGGTATAAACTGCCCGATATAAATTCGGTATCTCCCCACTCCACGGATGGACATGGGTTATCTTTTTCTTCGCTTCGACATATATCAGGCTATCGGTAGAACGGAAAGACTGCTCTGCCTTCCAAACGGATTGATTGCCATAGAACAATTCCATTTTAACTTTACCTTGTCCTGCCACTTTTTCAAAATTACGGACAGCAACCTTCGTCGTAAAAATCCCGTCTTTATATTTCGCATCGAGGTCGGCATATTGTTCGATATCCCAAATTGTTGTTTTCGGTAGTAAAAGCAATGCGACATCACGATCCAGACCACCTAAACGCCACATATCCTGATCTTCCAGGTAACTTCCATCGTGGTATTTAAAGACCTGCACGGCAATCGTATTTTGTCCGTCCTGCAATGCATTGCTGATATCAAATTCTGCCTGCATTTTGGATACTTTATTCATCCCCACTTTCTTTCCGTTGACATAAATCACCGCATAGCCGGATATCGACCCAAACTGTAGAATGGCTTGTTTCGAACGCCAATCTGCAGGCAGCTTGATATGCTTACGATAAGTTCCTACAGGTACTTCCTGACCGACATAAGGTGGATTGGCTGGAAAAGGATAAACGATGTTGGTATAAATAGGTATACCATGTCCGTGCATTTCCCAATTGGAAGGAACAGGCAATGTTGTCCAATTTGTTTCATCTGTCTCTGTGTGGTAAAAATCCAACGGACGCTCTGCGAGGGTTGCGGCAAAATGAAATTTCCAATCACCATTCAGGGATAATACCTGCTCGGTACTTTCCGATCCGCTAGATCGCGCTTGATCCCCACTATCGTAATAGCATAAGGACGCACGTTGCTTTTCTTTGTTAAAATCCAACACGTGTGGATTTTCCCATTCATTGGATTGTGCAAATACCGTTGTTATTTGGATAAATATCCCCAATAAGATCAGTACGTTTAGGTTGATAAATCTCTTAACCATTCTAATTTTATGCTTACGTTTGATTAACTGTTATCAAAATTGGTTAATTTCAATGCTTTATATGTCGATTATTCATTCAAATATGTAGAAAACACAACCATCTTCCTGATTATACGCCGGTAATCGGTCAAAACAGGGGGCGAACTCGTCTTAAAACAAGGTCATTATCGTTTTTCCAAATTCTTGTCTAATCTACCCCGGCGACATCAAAAACAACAGTTTGAAACCAAATCAAACGATTTTGAAGCGATGTTCGCACTAACGAGACACACATTATACGTAAACTTGTATTGGCGTAAACAATAAAATAAACAGAAACGAATAGCATTAAAACGATTATCTCATGAAGAAAATAACCGGAGCGTATACATACTTAACCGTCCTACTCATAGCCTTGCTATCTTATAATGATATGATGGCACAGAATACAGCATTCTACCCCGGAAAACTATGGTTTGACAACAACCAGCGATTGATCAATGCACATGGGGGCGGTATTTTATACCACGACGGGCAGTATTATTGGTTTGGAGAACATAAAGGAGAGCATTCTAATGCAGCGTGGGTAGGCGTCACCTGTTATTCGTCATCCGATTTATACAATTGGCAGGATGAAGGAGTTGCTTTGGCTGTTAAGAAGGACGATAAAAGTCCGATTGCCGCAGGAAGTACTATCGAACGCCCCAAAGTCATTTATAATGCCGCAACGAAAAAGTTTGTCATGTATTTCCATCTGGAACTAAAGGGGCAGGGATATGATGCAGCACATGTTGGTGTAGCGATAAGTGATACCCCTAAGGGCCCCTACCAGCTCATTAAAAATAGCCGGGTAAACGCGGGAAAATGGCCATTGAACGTGACAAACGCACAACAGACGGCGACAGATAAACCTGAAGATTATCAATGGTGGACAAAAGAATGGACAAAGGCTATTGAAAACGGATTGTTTGTACGTCGTGATTTTGAAAGCGGACAGATGTCCCGTGATATGACGCTTTTTGTAGACGATGACAACAAGGGTTATCACATTTACTCTTCGGAAGATAACCTCACGCTACATATCGCGGAATTGACGGAAGACTATTTGGATTATACGGGAAAATATATTCGGATTGCGCCGGCAGGGCACAACGAAGCACCGGCAATCTTCAAGAAAGACGGACGGTATTTTATGATTACCTCTGGATGTACGGGCTGGGATCCCAATGCTGCACGTTTATTAACGGCAGACAATATCCTCGGCGAATGGACATTGCATCCCAACCCTTGTGTCGGAAAAGATGCTGAGCTCACCTTCCATTCCCAAAGCACCTATATCCTACCGATAGCCGGTAAAAAAGATGCTTTTATCTTTATGGCTGATCGGTGGAAACCAAGCAATCCCATCGACGGGCGTTACGTTTGGCTTCCGATCGTATTTGAAGATGGCATGCCGGTGCTGAAATGGTTCGACAAATGGGACTTAAGTGTTTTTGATTAAAAAAGAAACTAAAGCCTCACACTCGGCCATCCCGTTTCATCCCAAGCGATTTCACGTACCAAAAGTTTGGATCGTCCATTATCATCTCGATCATACGCATGGAAGAATAGATAGTCCTTCGATTCAAACCGGTACACGGCCTGATGCCCTACTCCGGGAAAACGATCGTTGCCCTGTACAACAATGGTACCTCCACCTTGCAACATATCTTTTCCCTCGCGGTCAAGATAAGGCCCACGAATATCCTTCGATCTGCCAACAGCTACTTTATAGGTACTGTTTACACCGGCACAACAGTTGTCAAATGAAACAAAAAGGTAGTAGTATCCCTCTTTCTGGAAAAGAAAAGGAGCTTCTACCGCACCAATATTGCCAATATAACGTCCGTTTTCATCGCGGGAACGACTGGAGAGCGCGTGCCACTCCTCAGGCTGTTGGAGACGAAGTAGATCATCTTGTAGCCGAACTAACTGTATGCCATCCCACCACGACCCAAAAGTCATCCAAGGGATTCCTTTTTCATCGATGATGATATTGGGATCGATGGCATTCCAATTGCAGCCTTCGTAAGACCGCACCACCATACCGTGGTCAGTCCAACCAAAATCCGGTGATTCCGGATCGAGTGTCTTCGCCGTAGCCACACCAATCGCCGAGGTTCTTTTTCCGAAACTGGAAATGGAATAGTAAAGATAATACTGGCCGTTGTGCCTGATGATATCCGGTGCCCATATATGCCCCTCAAAGGCATGGATCGTTTCCGTAGTCCATTGAGGAGGAGTCTTGAAGACCGGAGACAATCTCGTCCAGTTTTTCATATCAGCCGAACGCATCACACTAATTCCATTGCCCGTTGCAAATACATAATAGTAATCGCCTTCACGAATGGCGACCGGGTCATGCGACCCGATCAACCTTTCTTGTGCATTTAAATTTACCAAAATGACGACATGCAAAAGCAGTGTCAATATAGTGATTAACTTAAATTTCCTCATTCTTCTATTTTTTCAAACTTAATCAATCTAACGTTAAAGAATTGGTCACTTGTACTAGTCAGATTAGCCACAAAACCAAAACTAACTTCTTTTTCTTCCGTAAGTTCCAATTCAAATGATTGCATGCGATATTGCTCTGGATTGATAAATAATAAATTACTATAAGCCAGTGCAGAAGATGGTACATCTATAGCATTGGGAAGCCCAGCTCCTTCAGCCACTAACGCATAAATTAAGTTATTAGTTCCGTCATCGTTAGATGCATGATTTCGAACAAAATCTATATCAATTTTATATCGACCTGCCGGCAACACTGCTGTTTGGTATATTTTTCCATTGACAATATTAGCTGTTCCCCAACCTGCTTCAAACGATAATAAGCCCTGGCCAGTGCGCGTATCATGCCCACCAAACCCATTTATATTCTTTGCCGCGTCATTCGTTATCCATTCCGCCAAAATTCCCCAACGACCATCATTCGCAATTCTGTCATAGGGCGCTACCAAATTCCAAAAGAACACGGGTGCGGGGCTTACGGTATTATAGCCTGTATAAAACGTATCGACAGCATTTGCGTTTGGTTTAAAGAGGGTTCTATACGTAATCTTGGCTTCTTCCTCATCTTCGATAACATCTGGAACAATTGTCCTATCTTCTCTAACGTCTGTAAGAAATTGTTGTTCTTCTCCATTCTGAGAGACGTAATTAACTTCCAAGGCAATTGCACCCAACGATGTATCAAAGGGAAACCAATCGATTTGCACATCACCATTTCGTAGCCGCACAATATTATTTACATTTTTATTAGAAATTGCATCCTGATAGCGTTGTCCGTAAGACCGTCCCGTCACATGTACAGGTACGGATGCTACTCCCAGAGCATCATAAGTATACAGTGTAAAACTATGTACCCCCTCTTCTATAGGTGTATATACTTCAAATAATGGACGCCCCGATCCTCCTTCCATTGCCCATTCAGCCCAAATTCTCTCGATATCCACATCGTATTCAGCAGATTCTTTTCCATCGTTCCATAGGACTTTGATTTTTGTGACCTTCGGGTCCGCGGGAAGACGCGTGCTGAAACGCACACGTTCATTCCCCGAAAACACCTTCACCGAATCCAGTTTCCCGGTATACATAATCTCACCATCTTTCATGTAGTCCTTAAACGAATCCCACTTTGTCTGATCACTACAAGCAGATAACGAAATCAGTACACAAGCCTTTATCATTACTCCATAAAGACATTTTATAAATTTTCTTTTCATGGTTCTTCTATTCTAATGTTCCAAAAATACTTAGCTCGTTAATGTTTTGAGCCGTACCACCAGCAAAATTCTCTAAACAGCGGATACGGATATATCTCACTTTTGGAGCCTCTAAATCAACTTCCCAGTTAAATCCGGCCGCAGCGGTAGCTTGGTCTTCTGCACTGTCTGTTCCATAAGGCAGATTAGAAGGCTTTATTACTTCATAACTACCTAGCAAACGCCAACTATCGTCTAAAGCACCATTTAGATTTGGATTAGTAGAACCCCATATTTCAAAACGTTTCATCGTACTCAAGAAATAAAATCTTGTGCCCTCTGGGAAAGGCCTAATCCACACCCGACTCAATTTAGCTTCAATCCCCATATCAAATGTGACAATATGTGGATCCGAACCACCAGTGGTTTGATTGGTAAAACTTGTATTTGGCCATCCCAGTTGGTTGTCCCAAGCATACTCTAATCGAGCACCATTCGTTACCTGTGGGGCATCGCCCGGCAATACAAACGGACGAAAATCTGATTTCGGGATTTCTTGTTCAAAAATGGGTTCAATATGAATGCGCATCGTATCTGAGCTATTTCCCCAATTATCGCGTACATAAATCTGAAGATCGGTTGGTTTAGCTTCCATTCCACGTATTCGAGAATCAATACTTTTCGATTTGGTAAAAATACTCCGTGTATTGTTGACTTCAAATTCGCCAAAATCATTCTTAAACATCACCATGACACCTATGTTATCTTGTGCCTCATTCAAGGCTGCCAAATTATAGCCGCCGAAAGCATTTGCTACCTGAATACTTTCAAATACAGTTTTAAAAGGTGGATCCAATGGCTTAACAGTAACGATGACCGGCTCAGATTTCACTTGGGCCCTATTAATCGTATAAAGTTTTACTTCATGCTCTTCCGTATTAGCAAAGCCGACTACTTCCAACGTATCTTGATAGTAGGAAGCCTGGGCAACTCCTTTTTCGCCGTTACCCATCGTATACTCTGCCTGTACATACAATAGATTACGGTTATTAGGCAAAGTATATGTTATTTTGGCTTTGCCCGGGAGATTTTCGACTTTCACATTCGATACTTGACCTGGTACACTGCCGTCCTCTCCCAAAGTTTCCCTAAATTCTAAGGGCTCATCACAGGCCGAGAATACAGCAAATACAACAATGAAAAAATATATCCATTGAAAATTCTTCGTTATCTTTTTCATATAAACTTTTTTTTATAATTAGTTACCATCCCGGATTTTGAATCAACTTGGGATTACGCATCAGATCCCAATCTTTGATAGGCCATAAGTAATCCCGTGGAGAAATAAACGTCTGTGTATGAATTACACGCTCGATATTATAGGCGTCCGCTGTTCTTCCCTGTATATTTAGTCCGGTGATATTTTCATTCAGCCGGTCTGCTGCAAATTTCCAACGACGCAAGTCCCACAAACGCTGCCCTTCAAACGTCAGTTCGATAAGTCTTTCTTGACGGATAATATCCAATAAACCACTTTTTGAAGTGAATTTTGCTGGGTTTCTAGAATGATTAGTCCATGAATCTGCAATACCATGTAAGCCAGCACGTGCACGTACAAGGTCTACGTATTGAATTGCTTCATCACGATCTCCATCAGATTCAACCAACGCTTCCGCATAAGTGAGGTACAGCTCTGCCAAACGAATCTCTGGCCAAGGGTATTGCAACCACTGTCCATTACTTCCCGTATGCATAGTTGATCGCCAGTTAACCAATTTCTTCACAAAATAACCTGTCTCACTAAAATTTTCGAAATGACCAAAACCAGCACGTTCCGTATTTTTAGCCTGTACATAATATGTATTGACATCAGAACTCTGATTCGCATCATTCCGCATATACCATATTCCACCATCAAAACCCAAGTTTGCATAGTATCGAGGTTCTCGATCAAAATTTATACGAGCCGTATGATACCCCGGTTCTATATTGAATCGTTCATCATCTGTAGCAATCCGCACTTCAAACTCATTACTAAAATCTAAGTGCTTATCTTCGTTAATCGGCACACCGTTTTTAGAATAAAACTGACGAACGATTTTGAGCGGCACCGACCAAACACCTTGCATAGCAAATCGATCCGTAAAGGTTGAACGTGACATAGGTGGCATGCACTGTGCTTGATTTACAAACGGACTGAAAGAAAGTCCCCATATCGTTTCTTGGCCAAATCGCTCGGTCACAGCATTCCGGATATTCAATTGTGTTTTCGTGACATCACTCAAATTATAGATATCATTTGTATAATAATATAAACTTGCTCCACTTTGTTCCGCCGCGTCAATTGCTTCCTTCGCCGCATCCTTTGCTCTTTCCCATTTACTGGGATCAAAAGTGGAGTTGAATAACGGTATACCATCATGATCCGTATAGTTCGCATAATCCGGATTACCATTAAATAGCGGACTGGCCGCCATTAGCCACAACCTTGCTTTGATAGCCAATGCAATAGGTTTGGTAATACGGCCAAGTTCACTATTTTCATCGCTAACTGTTAGCGGTAACTTCTGTACAGCTTCATCCAATAGATTCGATACGAAATGTAAACACTCGTCGAAAGGCACACGTTTTAAACGTAAATCCTCAGGATTGGCATTTTCCGGTATATTCTCATCAACAATCGGTACCGCACCATACATACGCATCAGGTAAAAATGATAATATGCCTTTAGAAATTCTACCTCACCAATCCAGCGTTCGCGTTCAGTTTCAGTAATATCAGGAACACGCTGTATATTACTTAAGAAGATATTACAATTTCGTAGTCCTTGAAAATAACGTCGTTTTGCAGCATCGCTATCGCCCATATTCCCCTTGTTCCATCCTCCCCACTCGTCAAATAATACATCGTTTGTATTCTGCATACCTTGCGCAATCCGAAAAGCGGCATGCCATCTCGCTTGGTCTTCTTGTGGCAACCAAATCTCATCACCTGTCATGAACCCAGCATTGTACCAGTTGTCGCCATTACGGGGTAAATAAGAGTAGCAAGTCATTAAGAACTTTTGTGCTTCAATTCGGAGCGTAAAAGCATTATCAATCTCTGGTATGTTATCCGGAACAATATCGAGGTACTTGCTACAAGAACTGAAGACGCATACCAACGTAAGAACTGTCCATCCTCGAAAATATTTCTTTATACTTTTCATAATTGACACAAACTAAAAATTTAATGTAAAACCAACATTATAAAGAGCCTGTAAAGGATAACCTAATCCATTACCTCCCATTTCAGGATCCCACATTTTAAATCGACTAATAACAAAGAGGTTTTGAGCAGAAAAATACAATCTTGCTCCTTTTACCTTAAAGCGCTCCAAATTATTGAAGTTATATCCGGCCTCGATATTTTTCAGTCTCAAGAAATTTCCATTACGTAACCACCAGGTAGAGTTATGCTGATTAGATCCCACTTCATAAGTACTCAATCTTGGCCAAAAAGCATACGGATTTGGATTGGATTCTGACCAATAATCATTAGCAATCGATTCCACTAGACGAGTTTCGGCAAGAAAGCTACGGTCTTGAGGAACGTACCGTCTAAAAGGTTGCATAGCTTGTGCATCTATAAAGAATGAATACAAAGCAGATCCTTGAAAAAAGTACCCAAAATCAAAATTCTTATACTGGAATGTTCCTCCAAAGCCGTAAATCAATTGAGGTTGAGAATTGTGTCCAACAGGCACAAAATCGAAATCATTTATCACCCCATCACCGTTAATATCCCTGTATTTGATATCTCCGGCACGCAGGTTCACATCCCCAAATTGCACAGGAGAATTGGCAACCTCTGCATCATCAATAAAAAGTCTTTCAGCAATCAATCCCCATTGTTGTCCAATAGATTGACCAACTTTAGAAAGATGTCTTAAGTCTGATCCATAAGGTAACTCATCATGCTGTAAAACTTTGGAAACCGAATAAGTTGCTGTACCCCGCATTCCAAAAGAGAAATTACTGGACACCGGCTTGAAAAAACTAAATTGCAAATCCAATCCTTTGGATTCTGTTTGTCCGTAGTTTGTCCACATCGGTGCCATAAGTCCGGCAGTATTGTCCAATGCACTTATCTGCTGTAAGATATTGGTTCTTTTTTGATGAAATACATCTGCAATCAATTCAAAAGATCGGATGTTCAAATCCATACCAACATTTAACTGCGTAGATGTCTCCCAGGTAATATTTGGATTAGCATATCGTCCAATTGAAATTCCCGAACTTCCAAACATCGGAGCACCATCGCCCCTTCCAAACTGTGCTCCATACAAACCATCATTCATATTGATCTGTGACATATAAAAGAAACGCTGATCTATACTCGCAATCTCGTCATTTCCAGCTTGGCCATAAGTCGCCCGGAATTTCAGACTACTGATGTATTTACGCAAGGGTTCAAAGAAATTCTCTTCCGATATACGCCATCCAATACCTCCCGAAGGGAAAAAGCCCATACGATAGCGTTCATGAAAACGCTCGGATCCGTTATATCCAAAGTTGAATTCGGCCATATATTTGCTAGCATACGCATAAGTAAATCTTCCGGAAACACCTAAATTTCTGCCAGGAAGCGCTTTAATCAACGAGTCTTCATTGGGATTTTCATAATTATTGATATAGCCAATCAATGTGCCCCCAACATCATGTTTTTCGTTAAAAAGATAGTTATAATTAACCGTACCTTCTAACCACGTGCGAGATCCGACATTCCGCGGAGTATTATTAAAGTTAAGATATTCCGTACCGACTGGACCTATCGAACCCGCCTGACCATGGTTCAGGACATATATCGAATAATCCCCTGTATTGGCATTCACAAGCGGCATATAATAAAAGGGATTAAACTGTCGTTCGACCGAAAATTGTGATGTACGACGAATATAGCCCATTGCTCTAGCTCTCAAACCTGGTATCCATTTACCAAAATCCTGCTTTAGTTCTAACTGGGGCATAATATTCGAAGACTTATGGGTACGGAACCCTTTGACCATCTCCGCATACGGATTTAGAAACAATTCATTAGTCATGCTCAAACCAGTCGTGAAGCCTTGCGCTCCTCCAAATAATGTATGTTCTGCATAAGGCAACATGCTACTTGGGTATTGGACAGGAAACAAAACAGGATTAGCGCGCATCGCATTGGAAAAGTGTTCCGAACCACCGTGTAAAGGACCGGAGTAATCGTCAAACTGCCCATATAATATAACAGCTAAATCTGTACTTGGAGTCAAACGAATATCGACGTTAGACCGTAGCGAATAATTTCGTAACTTGATATTATTGTTAAAGTTATTCACCGGATCAGTCTTAAGGATACCGTTATCTACATTATAGGTTCCGGAAATATAATAACGTGCGCGTTGTGTACCTCCTGAAATATTCATATTGAAGCCCTGATTCATCGTATAATCTTTTATCATCAGATCTGTCCAATCGTTATTCGCAAAAAGATAAGGATCATCACTAGCAATCGTAGACCTAATTTTGTTTTCGGTATAAGGTTGGGAAGCATTTGGCGTTCTAGTCAGTGCCGCTTCATTTGCCATACGCATAAACGTAATATTATCACTAAACTTTAGGTTACGCGTATTGGAGGAAATTCGATTTTCAGCACGAAAGAAAAATTGGGTAGCCCCCTCTTTTCCTTTTTTAGTGTTTACCAATACCACACCGTTTGCACCACGCGCTCCGTAAATAGAAGATGCGGCTGCATCACGCAATACAGAAAAACTTTCAATATCATCTGGTTGTAACCTGGCTAAATCTGTCGGACCGGATTCCACGCCATCAATCAGAATCAAGGGATCAACTTTGCCCGTCCCTGTCGTAGAAAGTCCACGAATATAAAACGTAGAGTTATCTGTACCAATCCCAGGTTCACCACTGGTTTGGAAAGCAATCATACCCGCAACCCTGCCGGCAAAAGCGTTCGTCAAGTTGGACGATGGTGTCTGTAGATCCTTAACATTGACAGAGGTAATAGAACTCACTAAGCTCTCTTTTCGCTGTGTCCCTCCGAATCCCGTTACTGCGATTTCTTCTATCTGAAAATCATCGTATTCCATAACGATATCTAATTCAAAAGTTCCATCTGAACGAGGAGACCTATTCGTCAAATCAACTCGAGTTGTCTTCATTCCTGTGGCAGAGAACTCTAACGTTCCATTTCGGTTTGCTTGAATACTAAAGCGTCCAAAATTATCAGAGGCCACCATATTAGTATATTTATTAACTTCACGAATAGTTATATTAGGTAATCCAGCTACAGTATCTCGGGCTACCCCGGTCACCTGTACTCTTTGCTGCGCATACCCATATTCAATTCCTAAGAAAAGTGTGGTTAGGAAGATGATAAATCCAATCCACCGCCGTTTATACATTTTAATATTCATAATTAAAGGGGTTAGAATAAGAAGATTGTTCTATTTTAGATTGTGCCGATCCACAATCAGTCATCACAAATCGGTTCGTCTTGTTCATTTTCATCATAGATTTTAAGGTTTATAGTTTATAAATTAATATTCGTGAATAGCGAGACGAGAAAACTCTAAAGGTAGCCCCTAGGCATATCAATTTTACATCGCATACTGTTTAAAAATTGGTACATAGTTTAATTATTTGAAGACGCCTTATTTAAACGTCAGTTTTACATTTATAATTTTTTGTGTCAGTTTCGTATATGGTATTAGATACCAATCAAGTATTTACCTAGCATCCAAAAAAACAGCCGCTATTACATAAGTGTAGGCCGCCTTTTCCTATCTAAATTAATTGTACAAGAAAAAAATATACTGATGTGGAATATGTGCTGGCTAGCGATCTTCATTATTAAGTTAGCAATTCATAAACCACAAGACAAAGTTTAGATATTAAAAAACAAAACATGTTTGATTTCCATTCAAAAACATCAAAATATGATTCAATTTCCACAGGAATCGATAAATGAAATGACATTCCTATTTTTTCAAGAAAACAAAGATATCCCTGTAAAACAATCAGTTAATAAGAAATTTTAAATGCATTTCTTCGAGAAGCTTCTTACACAGCAATTTGTAAATCCCATTCTAATTCTCAATTTTTGTCTATGAATAAACGTCAGATCAACATTTTTACAAATCGCTTAGCTAATTAATAATAATATATACATTCGTACATATGATATTGGGAAAGTTTCAGTTGTTATTGGTATTATTTTTATTGGGATGGAGTATCTCCTTTTCCCAACCCAACCAGTACAAAAAACTTTCACTTGAACAGGGTATTTCTAACATCAACGCGCTCAGTGTCGTACAGGATGATCAAGGTTTTATATGGGTAGCTACCGAATTAGGGCTTAATCGGTTTTCCGGCAACTCCTTCAAGCATTATTACAAGTCTGAGCATGTAGATGGAACCTCTGTCAACAGCAATGAAATCAACAAGTTGCTATATGATGATGGCCATATATACATCGGTACGAGAGCTAACGGACTCAATATATTTGATATTCAGAAAGGTGTATTTTCTTATTTTACCCATGATCCCGACGATAAGAATTCTATCGCAACAAACGATATCACGGATATGATAAAAGGCATAGACGGCCACATTTGGCTCTCTACCTACCACCGCGGTATACAGCGTTTTGATACTGCCACCCAAACATTTACACATTTTGGTACGGAGACTATCCCTGACCTGCCGAGTAACAGTATATGGTCTGTGGCACAAGATCAGCAAGGTAAACTTTATAGTGGACATGTAAATCATGGTGTTTCTATATTTGATGCCAAAACAGGAAATTTAGAGAACCTCCATACGCAGAATACAGCTGGCGCTCTCCCCCACAACGAGGTGAAAATACTTTTTTGTGATAGCAGAAATAACATCTGGATAGGTACAAAAAAAGGTCTAGCGGTGTATACCCCTCACAACAAGAAAATTCGGCATGTACCGCTCCATTCGACAACAGGCAGTGCCAACGAGCCGTTTGTACATACTATTCGGGAAATCGGCGAGGGTATATGGGTGGGAACGGAACCCTCTCGCGTTTATGTTTTAACACCTCGTTACAATAGCGATCAAGAATTCCTAAACGTCGACAATGTACGTTCAGTTGATATTAGCAATTCCATTTCTGTTCAGGACATGATAGCCGACGAATTTGGAAATGTCTGGTTAGCCTTATACGGCAGTGGATTGGGTTTCGCCAGCCACTTTACACCCTTTTTCCAAACGCTTCCTGATGTAAAAGCCGTCATTAGTGGAATAGTTATCGATCGACAAAATACAGGCTGGCTCATTACGGAAGGATCTGGACTGCTTCGATGGACGCCGGATAAAAATCATGTAGAGAAGGTTAAAGCACCCAGCAACATACGCGATAAAACTTTTCTAACAGCTTATCAAGATCGACAGGACAATATATGGCTAGGACTAGTCGACAAAGGTGTCGCCCAGTTTCACACATCTACAAAGCAATGGCACAAAATTGAATTAGATGGAGAATTGAATGAAGTACGCGCCATTCTAGAAGACCAAAAGGGAAAGATCTGGCTTGGTACAATAAATGGATTGGTCATTTATGACCCGCTATCCCAAACGTTCGAAAAATTACGTATCAACATGCCATCGCTGGGTGATTACGCTCCGCGTTCACTCGTAGAAGATGGTTCTGGGAATATCTGGGTGGGAACTTATGGACAAGGGGTTTATGTATTTTCTACCGAAAACCGAACATTGATTGCCCACTTTGATACCCATGGCGGACTTAGAAGCAACAGCATTAATCACCTGTTCCGAGACAATGAAAACAACATCTGGATTGCGACGAATGAGGGTATGGCGGTGCAATACGCAAAACAAGAGCTCGGCACATTGAAAAATATCGTTCCGCCTAAACCCAACGCCTGGCTATTTATACAAGCTATTGCCGAAGACCGAAATGGAAATATTTGGTGCTCTACGAAAGCCGGTCTACTGCGATACGTGCCGAAAGACGACCGTTTTTTTAGCTATGACCAAGACTTTGGCATCCCTTTAGGTGGGTTCAAAAACAGCAGTGTAGCGACGAACAAACAGCATTATCTCTTCTTCGGCATGCAAAACGGGATATGTTTTTTTGATCCAAAAGACATACCTATCCGGCTCCCTATATCTTCCGTCCATATCCGAAAATTCACGACCTTCCGTAGCGGAGAATCACCCCTACAGGAGGAGAAACAAACTTATGGCATCGAACAACTTCGGTTATCTTATCAGGAAAACAGCTTCAGTATAGAATTTAGTGCTGCGGATTATGCCCTACACGGACTGATGGAATTTAGTTACCAGCTGCAAGGCTTTGACAGCGACTGGACGAATATCGGTGGTGAACAGGTGCTGAATTTCAGAAATATTCCATACGGAAACTACGACCTACTTATACGGGCACGATTAAAAAATGAAAACTGGTCGGGTGATGTCACGCGTCTATCGATCAATATTAAGCCGCCGTACTACCTTAGTCCGTACGCAAAGGTGCTCTATATCCTACTAGTGAGTGGCATCGCTTTTGCCATTTTCTTTTTTTATCATCGGAAGATCAAAGCCGAAGGAGAATTACGACTAAAAAAACTAGAACATCAACAACAGCAGCAGCTCGCGACAGAACGTCTGCATTTCTTCACGAATATCACACACGAACTGCGGACACCACTCACCCTTATCTTAGGGCCGTTGGACGATCTGCTACGGGAGAACAACCTATCCACAAAACAAAAAAAATTAGTACAGGTCGTTCAAAAGAGTTCTAACCGTCTGTTTAGCCTGGTCAATCAATTGCTGGAATTCCGAAAAGTAGAATCACGACATAAACCACTTGTACTCGGTGAAGGCTATTTAGGAGAGGTGGTGCAAGATATCGTTAATAAATATAGGGAGTTGAACGTCAAAGATACGTTGCAGATACGCTGTCAGCTACCGTCTACAGATTTGCGTACGACGTTCGACGCCGAAATTATTCATATTATTTTAGACAACCTGTTGTCTAACGCCTACAAATATACCAACACGGGTGCGATTGATGTACAGCTAACGTATGAACAGGATCAGCTCAATACCTGGTCCGTGCTGCGTATAAAAGATACGGGATGCGGCATTCCTGAAGAATATTTGGAACGCATCTATGATCGCTTTTTTCAAATTGATCATCAAGCACAACCGGGGACCGGAATTGGTCTGGCTATGGTCAAGGAACTGGTCGCCGTACATTATGGAAAAATCGATATAAAAAGTAAGGTTGGAGATGGCACTGAATTTTGTGTCCGCTTGCTAACCAACCACATTGCCATTACACCTCAACAAGAGAAAATGGCTGATGATGCTATACATTTGGAAAATGAGGATTCGCAACCGGTTATCTTAATCGTGGAGGACGATGTCGATCTAAGAAATTATATAGTCGCTTCTTTAGAAACACATTATACCATCCTCTTGGCAAACAATGGTATCCAAGGCTTGGATGCGGCAACCAAACATATCCCAGATCTTATTATCAGCGACGTGATGATGACAGGTCTAGATGGATTTGAAATGGTCGGGAAGCTCAAGGAAAATCGTTCCACCAGCCATATTCCGATTATTCTATTTACAGCAAAAGATCAGGAGATAGACCGACAACGAGGATATGAACTGGGCGTAGATTCATATTTAATTAAGCCTGTGCATCCGGCTTTATTGCATAAACGCATTGAAAATATTTTATCCAATCGAAAGAATGTCCACAACTATGTATTGCAGAAATTACCTTCAAAGACAGAGAAACCCACGAATGAACTGGATACCGACCTTTGGAAGGAAAACACTTTCGTTCAGGAATTTGTAGAAATCGTAGAACACTACATGCAGGATGATGTATTAGATGCCGCCAAGCTGGCTGAAAAAATGAACATGAGCCAATCGACACTGTACCGAAAACTCAAAGCATTGACCGGAAAAAACATCAATCAGCTGGTTCGTAAAATACGGATCCAAAAAGCTGCTATCCTGCTTCAATCCGGTCAGTATAATATTACGGAAGCATCCTTTATGGTGGGGATACATAGTACGATCTACTTCCGCCAATGTTTCAAAGAGGAATTTGGCCTACTACCCTCCGAATATCTAAAAAACGCCTCAGAAAGCAAATAAAACCAATATTTGACGAAAATACTATCGAAATCTGACGGATTTATATATGCCCTATCCGTCGAGAATCTGTTATGTTTGAGGTGCGTTTTCAATTATAAATTTGATAATACTCTACACGGGAGAAAATAAGCTTCTTATACATTCCATGTTTCTTTTTTTGCTAATTGAATCGCAAATAATTAACAAAACTAAATATTATGGTAAATTTTAAACCTATTCTTTTACATGTACTGGTATGGATACTACCACTATTTGTGCATGGACAACAGCAATTAACCGGACGTGTCCTTAACGACGTCAATGAACCAATCGCGGGTGCCAGCGTATTCGTCAAAGGAACCACACAAGGTGTAACGACGGACGCTTCGGGTAGTTTTCAACTCGCGGCTCAGGGTGATTCTCTTTCTGTAACATTCATTGGCTATAAGCCACAGACAGTCGCTATCGTCGGCCAGACAAACTTCACGATTCTATTGGAAACGGACGATCAATTTCTGGAAGATGTAGTGGTTGTTGGTTATGGTACGCAAAACAGAGCTACTGTAACCGGATCGATTTCCGAGGTAAAAGGAGATGACCTTATAAAAAGTCCACAACCAAACCTATCCAATTCCCTCGCGGGAAGATTTTCAGGACTGGTTGCCACCAATCGTGGAGGCGAGCCAGGCTATGATGGTTCACAGCTCCGTATTCGCGGAGCATCAACAACAGGTAATACTGACATATTGATTGTTGTCGATGGCGTACCCGGACAGGTCGGAGGTTTAGAACGTCTAGATCCAAATGATATAGAAAGCGTAACCATTCTAAAAGATGCTGCCGCAGCTGTATATGGAAGTCGTGCCGCAAATGGTGTGATCCTAGTAACAACTCGTAAAGGTAAACAAGGTAAGCCAACGGTTTCCTATTCCTTTAACCAAGGTTTTTCGTCACCTACACGCCTGCCGACCATGGCCGATGCTGCAACCTATGCCGAGATTCGAAACGAGATTGATTATTACAATAATCCTGCCGGTGGTATGAACCAATTTTATAGCGAAGACGATATCCAGAAATTTCGCGATGGTTCTGACCCTTTCCGCTTTCCAAACACCGATTGGCAAAAAGAGGTTCTAGCGGAGACTGCTCTCCAAAACCAGCACAACTTATCCGTATCTGGCGGTACGGAGCGTACACGATATTTTGTCTCTGCAGGTACACTGATGCAAGATGGTATCTTCAAAGATGGTGTCACCAAATATAACCAATACAACTTCCGTTCCAACATTGACATGGACATAACCGACCGATTTAAAGCGGGACTCTCGGTTGCTGGACGCGAAGAGAAGCGCAAATTTCCTACTGTCGGTGCAGGTGAAATTTTCAGGAATATCTATCGTGCGTACCCCACCATACTATCTCGTTATGAAAATGGATATCCGAGTACGGGAATTGAAAATAACAATCCCGTCATGATGGTGACCGATGCCGGAGGTACGAATTTAAATCCGAAACTCGTTTTCAATGGTATCCTTCGTGCTTCTTATGATTTACCATTTGTAGACGGGTTGATGTTAGACGGTTTTCTTGCCATAGATAAATCCCAAGAGTCGGGAAAGAACTTCATAGCACCTTATTTAGTATATAATTATGACGTTTCCAGTGATCAGTATGAGTCAAGAAATGTTGGAGAAACAAAGGCTCAACTACAGCAATTCCAGGAAAACACGTCATTAATGACGGCCAATATTAAGTTAAACTATGAGCAGTCTTTTGGAGATCACAACGTAAAAGCATTCGCAGCTTACGAGCAAAGTGAACGTACTTTATCCCGTTTAGAGGCGGGGAGAAGGAATTTTCCGACATCCCTTACCCCAGAAATTTCACAAGGAGGAACCGCCTTAGAAGATCGTACCAACGCCGGACTTAGCTGGCGAGAGAGCCGCGTGAGTTTTATCACCCGCGCAAATTATGATTATAAACAGCGGTATTTGTTGGAAGCTCAATTACGGATAGATGGTTCGTCGATTTTCCCACCAGAAAGCCGATTCGGCTATTTCCCGGGTGTTTCTGTTGGTTGGAGGATGTCTGAAGAAGATTGGTTTAACACGGGGTTAATCAATGATCTGAAACTGCGGGCTTCCTATGGCGAATTAGGGGGAGACAACATCTCCGCAAATCAATTCGTAAATAATTATATTTTCAACAACGCCTATACAATTGGGAACAGTATATATCCAGGGGTTGATCTATATAAATTGGCAAACCCAGCCATTACTTGGGAAGTTTCTAAAAAAACTGATGTAGGATTAAATGCACGATTCTTCGATAAATTTGATTTCGAATTTGTTTACTTTAACGAGAAACGATCTAATATTCTCCTACCGCGTAATGCTTCTATCCCCGGCGTTATAGGTATTTCCAATCCATATGATGCGGAAACACTTGTTCCTGCAGAAAATATCGGTCGGGTGGACAACAATGGTATAGAAGCAACATTAGGATACCAACACAGGGGTAACTTCAATTTCGGTGTAGCAGGAAACGTCACGTATGTCAAAAGCAATGTCGTATTCAGAGACGAAGCTCCGGGAATACCGGATTGGCAAAAAGAAACCGACAATCCGCTAAATACATACTTATTATATCGGTCAATTGGCATATTCCGCACACAGGAAGATTTGGATAATTATCCACATGTTCAAGGTGCCGGTTTAGGTGACCTTATATTTGAAGATTACAACCAAGACGGTGAAATTACGGCTGACGATATGGTACGAACCAACCTCGGAAATATTCCACAGCTGACATTCGGACTTACCTTAAACGCCAGCTATAAGAACTTTGACTTATCCACCGTATTCTCCGGACAAGGTCGATCTCGTCAATATATCCTGTCAGAAGCGGGTACTGTAGGTAATTTCTACAGTACATGGGCAGAAAACCGCTGGAGCCCGAACAACGTAGACGGAACTTATCCGAAGGTAAACGAACGTGCATCATCGGCAATCAGTGGAGGTCTCTTCCGCAATGACTTTTGGTTGTTTAATACCGCTTTCATACGCTTAAAGAATATCGAATTGGGTTACACCATACCTACATCTGTTATTGAACGTATCGGGTTAAACCGTGTACGGCTGTATGCTAACGGATTCAACGTATTTACCATCACAGGTTTAAAAAACTTCGATCCCGAAGGGGATAACGAAAGTGGACATTTCTATCCACAACAACGTATCTTCAACTTGGGGATCAACATCGGTTTTTAACCGCTATTACTACAATTAAAAATATAAATAGATGAAAACTATAAAATATTGTATCTTATTCTTACTTGGCAGCATAGTCGCGGTAAGTTGTAACAAAGATTTTCTGGATGTGACGCCGACAGATAGGTTATCGGATGCCGCAGTCCTATCCGACTCTGTTTTGTTTGAAGCCTTTGTGGTCAATCGTTACATGGGGGCAAGATTAACCAATAAAGAAGCCGAAGGTACCCCTCCGGGCTTTGGTCGTGGTTTTGAATACGCGCTTTGGGCATCACTGACTGATGAAGCCGTCTACAATAACGATGACGATACTTGGCTTATTCAGCGTGGACAGCTGTCACCCGAAAATACCGGCATTGCTGGAACCATCTGGAGTCGTAGCTACCGTAGTATTCGAGAGTGCAACTTTGCTTTGGCACATATCGACGAAGTGCCGATGAGCGATATGCTGAAAACAAGACTGACAGCAGAACTGAAATTTATTCGTGCTTTCCGATACCACGATTTGATCCGTAACTATGGAGGTGTTCCGCTATTAGCCGACAAAGTTTATGAATTAACAGATGACTTTACAGACCCCTCCATTTATGAACGCCAAGAACTAAAAGTCTGTATCGATTATGTATTAAATGAATTGAATGACGCGGCTGCTCAATTGCCTGCGGCCAACGACAATGGCTGGCCAATAGGACGTGCTACCGCAGGAGCTGCTTTGGCACTAAAGTCCAGATTAGCATTATATGCTGCAAGCCCTTTATACAATTCGGGTACTTGGGAGCAGGCTGTGCAGGCTTCAGTCGATGTCATCGCTTTGAACAAATATGGTATTTCTCAAGACGGTTATCGTGCGCTATTTCAAAAAGCATCGAGTAGCAACGAAATTATTTTTGCTCGTTATTACTCTGTAGGAGCACGCCATGTTCCTATGGAAATTGCCAACGGACCAAATGGGTACGACGGATGGGGCGGCAATGTACCTTTACAAAATCTGGTCGATGCATACCGTATGAATAACGGTAAAACCATAAACGAAAATGGATCTGGCTACGACCCGCAAAAGCCATACGAAAACCGTGATCCACGATTCTACTCCACGATATTACACGATGGTGCATCGTATCGCGGCCGCACTGTAGAAACTTTTGTTCCGGGCGGACGTGATAGTAGAGATGGAAATTCGAATTGGAATACGAGCAGGACAGGCTATTATTTATATAAGTTCATTGATGACGATATGCCGATCAATAATCCTTGGGAAATTGCGGGTCTACAGCCGTGGATTTATTTTAGATACGCAGAGATTCTACTCAATTTTGCGGAGGCTGCTAATGAAGTCGGAGGTCCAGATGCCATACCGTCGGGCTCAACATTGAGCGCTCGGGAAGCTATTAATCAGATACGTGCCAGAACTGGTGTTGATATGCCAGAAGTAGCTACAGGACTCGGCAAGGATGCTTTCCGTGACATCATACGTAATGAACGACAAATCGAGCTGGCTTTTGAAGAACATCGGTTCTATGATGTCAGAAGATGGTTGATTGCCGAAGAAACCGAAAATGAGCCGGCCTATGGTATAGAAATCACTAAATCCGGCAATACACTGAATTATCAGCGCAAAGTTGCTCTGGAAGGACGACGTTTCTTAAAACGTCACTATTGGCTTCCCATACCACGTGCTGAGATTTTAGCTTCTGACAATCGCCTACAACAAAACGAGGATTATTAATAGAAACACGTTAAAATATCACGATGATAAAAACAAAAATAACTTCTTATTTCGCCGCTGCCATTTTACTCTCGTGTGGTGCGACACAATCTCTTTTTGCACAACCGGGCTTCGGCCAGGCAGAAAAAATAAATAATAACTGGCGTTTCCATCTTGGCGATACCGACCAAGCTATCGCACAGGATCAATTGGGTCGCTCATGGCGTTCGGTTCAACTGCCGCACGACTGGAGTGTGAAACAGCCTCTGAGCCCTACCTTGGCAAGTGCCACCGGATACCTACCCGGCGGTATTGGATGGTATAGAAAGACCATAAACATTTCGCAGAAAGACAAGGGTAAAAAACTCTATATCTATTTTGAAGGCGTGTATAACCGTAGTGAAGTGTTTGTCAATGGACAATCGATTGGCAAACGTCCGAATGGATATATCTCGCTCAACTACGACATTACACCCTATATCAAATATGGCGAAGAAAACACCATAGCGGTCAAAGTAGACCACAGCCAAGACGCCGACTCTCGCTGGTATACCGGTTCAGGAATCTATCGGGATGTATGGTTGGTACGTGCTAACCCAATCCACATAGAGCAATGGGGTGTGTACGCCTATCCGGAAGTTAAAAACAACCGGGGAACACTGCACGTACAAACGGCTGTACAAAATGAAACAGGTCAAACAGCATCGTTGTCTGTCCTGACAGAACTTCTAGATCCCCAAGGTCAGGTTGTGGCAAAGAAAACCACAAAAACAACATTGGCGGCTGGTGGGCGTGAAGAGGTACAAACCTCACTGGACGTGAAGAACCCAAAATTGTGGGGCTTGGAAACGCCACACCAGTATACATTAAGGACCCGCATCTTACAAGGGGAAGAACAGATCGACGAATCGGAAGTCAAAACAGGCTTTCGTACCTTAACTTTTGATCCTAACAAAGGTTTTTCGCTTAACGGTGAATGGATGAAAATGAAAGGGGTCTGTATCCACCACGATTCAGGTGTGTTAGGTGCCGAAGCCTATCTAGAAGTCTGGCGCCGCCGTTTATTAGCTTTAAAAGAACTCGGCGTGAATGCTATCCGTACCAGCCATAACCCGCAAGCTCCTTCTTTATATGCGTTGTGCGATGAACTTGGCCTCCTCGTCATGAACGAAGCATATGATGAATGGGAATTTCCAAAGAGAAAATGGTTGGAAGGCTGGAACGTAGGAACACCAGGATTCCAAGGATCATATGATTTCTTTCAAGAATGGGGCGAAAAGGATCTGGAAGACATGGTGAAACGTGACCGCAACCACATTTCTATCTTCGCTTGGAGTATCGGCAATGAGGTAGATTATCCGAATGACCCGTACTCCCACCCCGTGTTAGATGGTGATTCCGAAAGTGGGTTTACGCAAGCCATGTTTGGAGGCTACAAAAAAGATGCTCCGGATGCCATGCATCTGGGCGCTATTGCTAAACGCCTCGCAGCTGTCGTGCGCAAATTCGATAACCGCCCGGTAACGGCTGGATTAGCAGGTGTAGCCATGTCTAACGAAACAGCGTATCCTAGTGCATTAGATATCGCAGGCTATAATTATACCGAAAGCTTTTACCATCGGGATCATGAGCGTTATCCAGACCGTGTTATTTACGGCAGTGAAAACCGCCATGATATGGGTGCGTGGAAAGCTGTACGTGACAACGAACATATCTTCGGGCAGTTTCTTTGGACGGGTATCGACTATCTTGGCGAATCCGGCCGCTGGCCATCCCGCGGGTTCTATTCGGGATTATTGGATTTTGCGGGTTTTGTGAAACCACGTGGGTATTTCCGCCAAGCTTTATGGGCAGATAAGCCTGTGGCACACTTAGGCACCTATCCGCTACAAGGTGGCGGTGCGGCTACCGATGTGTGGTCTAGGCTGGAAGCCGAACAAGGGCAACAAAAAGATCAGGCGCCATCCATGGATGCTTGGCCAATATGGAACTATCAGGAAGGACAACAGATACGCGTGGTGTGCTACACCAACAGTGCACAAGCACGACTGGAACTCAACGGGAAAGTAGTCGGTGAAACCAAAGCTTACAACGATGAGCATGGAATTATTTATTGGGATATCCCGTATAAAGCTGGAAAACTGGAAGTGATCGGACTAGATGACAACAACCGAGAGGTGGTTCGTCAACATATTCAATCCAGCAAAAGAGCGCATGCTATCCAGATCATACCGTCGAATAATACTTCCGTGCAAGCACAGGGAGGCGTTGCACAAATCGAATTGCAGATTGTCGATGAGGATGGTCTACCGGTTATCTTGGCGGAAGATGAAATCACCTGCCAGGTTGTCGGAAAGGGCAGATTGCTGGGCATGGAAGCCGGTAATAACGCCGATATGGGAGATTATACAGACAATAAACAACGTGCATACCACGGTAAAATGATTGTCTATGTACAAGCCAACGGGGATCCGGACGAAAAACTGGGCGTACGGTTTACAGCTCCATGGCTAGAAGCGGCCGATGTAGAGCTTACGTTAAACTAATAAAAAAGCGCTGTATTTTGTTACAGCGCTTTTTTTATGGAGTCATTTCTTTTCTTTATCGCACACCTTCCGTGGTCATCACAATACGTTTGATGGTTCCATCATCGTTGTGATATAAACGATCTATACAAATCGAGCGGCTATAGCTACCTCCATCCGTATTAATACCGCCATTATGGTATATAAAATACCAATCTCCTTTAAATTGCACGATAGCCTGATGGTTCGTGTTGCTATTGCCGGCAATTTCATTGAGAATACCCTTGTATTCATAAGGACCTTCGATATTGTCTGCCGTAGCATACGCGATTTTTTCGGGAAATTCCGTGGCATAGGTTAAATAATACTTGCCATTATACGTATGGATCCATGGTGCCTCCGTAAAGCTAAAGCCATCAAATGCTACTTGTTTGATCTCGCCATCAATCTCGATCATATTATCTTTCAGTTTTGCATAATAACACTACCTGTTTCCCCAAAAAATCCATGCTTGTCCGTCGTCGTCGATAAATACCGCCGGATCGATGCAAGCCCAGGAATGCGTTGATGCAAAACAGTCATCATTGGTCAATAGTGGCTTACCCAAGGCGTCCTTGAATGGCCCTTCCGGACGATCAGACACGGCGACGCCGATTCCCGACCAATTCGTGCTGATATACCAATAATATTTGCCGTCACGTTTCACCATATCTGCCGCAAACGCATCACCACTTTTTGCCCAGGAAAAATCTGTTATTTTCATGGGCACGGGATATTCCGTCCAATTTTTCATATCGGTCGTGGAAAACACCAACCAGTCTTTCATCTTATATCCTCGCTGGCCGCCCGCAAAATCATGCCCAGCATACAACCATAGGGTATCCCCTTGTACCAGAGCCGCGGGGTCAGCCGTATAATGATGTGTTATAATCGGGTTGCCCTTTGCTTCGAAATGATAACGATCTCCTTTTTCGAGAGGTTGTAGCAATGCCGTCGGTACACCTCCCCATTTCGCATGTAGACGACGTGCTTCCTGTTTCGTAATACCGATAACGCTTCCGTGCCGCGGATGGAAATTCTTATTAAATGATTCCGTTTCCGTTGTAAAGTCAAACAAATCCGTACTCCGTTGGAATTCATACCGTCCGTCGGCATAAAGATCATACATCAAGATATATTCATCGCGACCATTCAGCTTGAAGACACTCGATCCTTCAACCACAATAGATGTATCCGCATAAGCATCCAAATAGGTAAAATCCTCTTTCCAAGGCCCTTTCAACGATTTACTGGTGGCTTGTTGAATACCATTTTTAAATTCTTTCCCTTCAGCGTCTTTGGTATTTCCTTTATAAAAGAAGTGGTAAAGCCCATTTTTGTAAATAATATCACCATCAATACCCCCAAATTTGGGGCTAAATAACAATGTCGGTTCTTTTTCAAATCCCGTAAAATCTTTATTGACATACGCGCCATAAAAATCCAGTTTGTCATCGTCATGGAAGCGTACCGTAAAATATACGAGATATTTACCGACTTTATGGTCATAAAATACCTGTGGCGCCCATACCCATTTCACATTCCCAAACCTTTTAGGGTATAATTTAGCCAGATCCAAGATACTATGCTTCCAATCTAATAAGTCGTCCGATTTCATCAATATGATCCCAGGATTCGTATCCCAACCATTCTTTTTCGTAAACATATCCGTCGCAACCATATAGAAGCTATCCTCATTTTCACCTCGGTAGATATGCGGATCCCGTATCCCCCCGGTCTGGGAAATAGCGGAGGAAGCCAAGATAGGCCTGTTTCCATTCAACGCCGCCCAATTTACGGCATCTGCACTAACCGCAAAACGGAGCTGTTCTTGTTGCTCTCCCCTTCCGGTTCCTTCAAAATAGGCAAATAAGTATCCTTCAAATTTAGATTCCTGCGTTTGCGATTGTCCGCGTATATACGGTGGGTGGAACAATAAACAAAAGAAAAACAATGTGCCCAATAGGGTTTTCGATACGTGGCTTGAACTTTTCGTCATATGTTGTCTGAATATAGGTGTTAGATTAATGGAGAGCAGTTATCTCCTGGTTATTTAATACGCGATTGTAAACGTAAATACTTCGAACCCAATCATTGGGGGATGTCCATTTAACGGCCGGTTGATTGATTTTCCCGATCACTATATATTGATCCAACAGACCATTGACATAGGTATACAAGATTCCTTTTTCATACGTCAAGGTCAACTTGAAACGCTGTAGTTTTTCAGGGGCATACCATTTTCCGCTTGTACCGCGATTATACTTTCTCCAACTATCCGCAGAGCCAAGTATAGTCGTACTAGGGTATATCGTTCCTTTAAACTCAACTTGTGGCTTCAAGCTATTACGATCCAACTGATAAGACAAATCTCCAATCTGGAACAACGTACCTTCATAATTCGTCGTATCGGTCACGACATCCAGTGAAATGGTAAATCTTTTGCCAAGTTTGCTTTGAAAACTATTCTCCTCGCTGACGAGTCCTCTGGCAAGGTCAACAGCCGTGTTCATGCCTTCAAAATCACTGTGAATTGCGGTTGGATAACCTGGGTGCGACTTGCTTACAATCCAATCATAATAATCTCCATGCATCCAAGTCAGGCGCAGTGGCGTTCCCAGACTTCCCTCGATCATATAAGGTCGTATATTATTCTTCGGTGAGTTGGATGTAATCGCTTCCGTCGACAAGATATCACCAGCATCATCAAGGGTATATTTTATCAATTCGTATACAGCACCATGCGTACCGTCCACTGGAACAGAACAATATACCTCACTTACCTTATCCGGATCAATTGTCATTCCGCCGCTATAACACATTTCTAAGTTTTCCGTCTGGTGGAAATGTCCGCCACCGTTCGCTAAAAAGGTCTTTTTCCATTCCGTTCCCGTCCATTTTGCATAATAATATTCATGCGACCTCTTATCTTCACTGATCCGTACAAAGGCAATGACCGGAGAGCTATCTTTATCAATGGCCACCTGCCAAACCCAATCGCGCTGTTGCGGATTATCCACGACTGTTGCCAGAAACTCCTGGACATACGCATCCGTTTTGTTTACACGAAAAGCCCCCTCTTCAATTTTGGCGAGTTCAGTACCTTGTACGTCGTGCAATGTCAGGCTATTTATATCCACATAACTAAAGTACAAGAAGTTTGGATTCTCATTATCCGGATGTCCTGTCGTGTACGCAATATAGATTTTGTCTTTACCATTGGATACATATTTAGCATAAGGTCGGGAACCTGTAGATTGTACAATCTGACGTGGTTCAACTACAAAGGTTACGTTGTCTGCTGCATCCGGTAAGGACAAACGAGCAATCGTCGGATGCCAATTCAGCCCTCGCCAACAGAGATAAAAATGTTCTGGATCGTCTGCCAAGATAAAAGGCGACGGATAGGTTGTATGATGATCTGTTTCTAATCGCCTTTCTTTACCTAGTGTCGTGATATCACCTGGCTTTTGTGAAATCCGGTAATAAAAACAACGTTCATCGGTATGGCGGGAATAAAACACCATCACCCGATCATCGGGCAAGACCAAAAACGTGGGGTTATTATGGTCATCAGGCTGAAACCAAGAACGCACCAATACTTCCACCTGTTCATTTTTTACGAAATCGTACTGCATCGCCTTGATGTTGCCGTGCACATCAATATAACCGATATATGTTTTTTTGATTTTCTTTTTGGGGTTTTCATGATGGATATCTCTCGGATCGGCGAACCAACACCATGCTCCGTCGGGAGATACCTCATATCCTTGTCCGAAAACTGGAGCAGCAGCATTTAAAAGATGTACTAAGAGAAGTAAAACTATGTAGCATATTTTTCTGATCATATTATCCATACCATCTGATTAAGTCTATAAATTTGGATACTGTTGTACAAAAATGTACAAATATGCCCGTTTTTGTGTCTGTAAATTGCTCAAATAGGTTTAAAATACATTCATCCAAGCCAACGACCCTAGTGTAAAATAAAAATAAATGTTATTTTTACATTTGTCAAGTAAATTTCGTTTATTTAGAAAATTTTATTGTTACCCCCTAGATGTAAACCTTTATATGATGAATACAAATTCAATAAAAAGAAAGACCTATCTTACCCCTCTCTTGTTTTTATGCTGTTTGCTTATCGGCGCTACACAAAGTAAAGCACAACAAGCTCCGACCGAAAAAGACATGAGTGCTTACCTCATGGTTTTTCATAACGACGACACCCATAGTTTACATATGGCGTTAAGCCATGATGGTTATACCTTTACTGCACTGAACGACGGCAACCCCATTATCGCAGGCGATACTATTGCCGCCCAAAAAGGTATCCGGGATCCACACATTTACCGCGGCCCAGATGGCGCCTTTTACCTAGCCATGACCGATCTGCACATCTATGCTCAGCAAGCCGGATATCGCGATACGGAATGGGAGCGCGAAGACTATGGCTGGGGAAACAACCGCCGGTTGGTGCTCATGAAGTCCCAGGATCTGATCCATTGGAAAAGGGCAAACCTAAGGTTAGATAACCAGGCTCCCTTCTTTCAGGATATAGGATGTGCATGGGCTCCTGAGACCACCTTCGATGAAGAAGCCGGAAAACTGATGATTTACTTTACTATGCGACATCGCACAGATGCCGCAAAATTATATTACGCTTATGTCAATGATGATTTCGACCGTTTGGAATCCACTCCGCAGATACTATTTGAATATCCCGACGAAAAAATCACTGCATTGGATGCCGATATTACCAAAGTAGGCGACAAATACCGGATGTTCTACGTTTCGCATGATGGCGTAGCTGGCATAAAGCAGGCCGTATCGGATCGTGCAAACGGAGGTTACGCGTTCGATCCTCGTTGGTATGATCCGGAACCCCAAGCCTGTGAAGCTCCTAACGTATGGAAACGTATCGGTGAAGAAAAATGGGTACTGATGTATGATTGTTATGGGCAATCGGTTCACAATTTTGGTTTCAGTGAAACAACAGATTTCGTAAACTTCCGAAACCTCGGACAGTTCAACCAGGGCGTGATGAAAACTACCAATTTTACCTCACCCAAGCATGGTGCGGTTATTCACCTGACAAAAGCAGAAGCTGATAAATTAATAGAAAAATGGGGATTATAGATTGTTCGGTAAATTCAGGAAGTGCGTAGGCAATTACCACTTTTTTGTAGCAAAAATGCTATCCTCTTCGTTAGTCTTAGAAAACGTATTAGATATGAAAAGACTATTATTGTTGCTTTTATTATTCAGTAGCATTTCTTGCAAGGATAACTTAGATGGTACTTGTGATTCTCCTTTGGTGATTAAGGTCGATAAGCCAATTGTTGAAGGAGCAGAAAAAATTTTCTTTGTTAGCGTGAAAAAAAATAATGGGTGGTGGGTTAGTGGTATCTCGGCTAATGGTCGTGAGGTTGATCTTCAGGACAAGCCGCTAAAAGACGCATTTGTAGTCGAAAATGATGGATTTGTTTTTGAGAAAATAAACAACAGTGCTATCAAAGTCACTTTTAATGAAAGCCAAAGTGAAGAACCAATAAAATTGAATATTATGCTGCAAGCAGGAAATTGTTTCAGTGGCTTTGAGTTGCTGTCTACAAGTGAGTAAGCGGCGAAGAATCGGTAAACTTACAACAATGTTACGTAACATCATTAAAAATATAACTACTTCTTAGCAAAAGGTGTTCACTTTTGGTCTTTTCCACATCCCTTTCGGGCCGTTCCTATGCGGGTTTTGTGCTTTCCGAACGGAGTCGAGTGGAAAGCTAACTGGTTTCTCGGCAGCTGCAAGTACATTTTTAGATTTACCATCCACTTTTACAAGACCACGGTTTTCTTTTCGCAAACAGATATCCGGCTTTTTCCTATATGTATATAGACAACACAAAAAAATAAACACTTTCCCTCCGTTCCTATTTTCTTTGTTAGCAAAACAGTTCCCTTTTTTGCCACCCCCTTCCCTTTCTGCTGACTTCCACTCACATTTTCCGAAAGAGCAATGGCTTTAGTGCTAGACCTAAACACTCTTTCGCTGCCCCCATTCCCTTTTAGTTAGTTACTAGCTACTTTTTCCCGAAAGAACAGCGGCTTTATTGCTAGACCTAGACACTTTTTCAGAAAACCATGCTACCTTTCTCAGATTACCATTTGCTTTTTTCCGATTACCATTCGTTTTTTATCGGAAAGTATTTTGATCTCGCGTAGATTACGTAACATTACAACAATACTACGCATACCTGTAATTCACCTTATTGTGTTATCGGACCAAGTGGTTCCTTTCTTCGAGGAAGAGGTTACTATCAACCAACAACATGTTTCTTTCTTCAAAAAACTGTCTACTCTTACACAAAAAGTAAACAGGAATTTTGCTTAAGCAGCTACTTTTAGCTATATTTAGCAGGCATTTCGGGAGCAAGCAGTTTGTTTTCGGACGCAAGTAAAAACCTACCGGACAAACCCAATCGATTAAAGAGAAAAGATGAAATACCAGCGTGCTAAATCAAGTTTCTTTCGTACAAAAGATGCCCATTTGGCCGTACAGGCGAAAGCAATTCTACACGGATTGGAAGACGAAACTATTTTTCCATCCCCTAGCCCGACGCTCCCAGAACTGAAAACCGCGATAGTAGACTATGAAGACAAACTCCATAAAGCACTTAGCGGAAGTCTGTTGCAGCGCGAAGCAAAAAGGGAAAGCAAGAAACGATTGGCAATCCTCCTGCAGCAACTGGCATTCTACGTTAACCGTATTGCAGATGGGGATCTGACGATACTGTACCGATCCGGCTTCCCCGTATTCACAGGACGGAAAAAAGGGCTTAATCCTGACACACCCGGCTTGCCTGTACTCAAAGACAGTATCCTCAGTGGCGAAGCTGTACTTTCGTTCCAACCGGTAGGACGCGACATGATCTACGAGTACAATGTCGCCGATCATATCGATAGCGGTACCAAAGAGCCCGCCTGGGGAGAGATGAGATACACTACCCGATCGTTTAAGAATATCATCAAAGGCTATAGCACCGGGCAGTGTATCTGGGTCCGTGTCCGCGCCCGCAATAAGCATGGCGCTTCCGACTGGACGGAAAGTGTGAAGTGGATGGTAAGGTGATCGTGTGAACGATCACTTATTTAGGATTAGACACCCTGATCACCGAAAAAGAATACGGAGGAATTTCGTAAGCCCAATCTTTCTCCACCGTAATCTCCGCTGTCGCAGGCTGTGCTTTATCGGCATCGGGTTGGCCGCTCAATACCATTTTTGTTGCCTTGGCAGTTTCCGTTAGCAAGCCGTCCAAAGTCACTTTACTACTTACGCCTACAGGTAATAAATTCGCCAAGCGGATGATGATATCACCGCTCTCCTCATCTTTTACGACCGAACAGGCAACACGTTTTCTGACAGCTTCATCCGTGTGATTTAGTTCGATATGGTTGGCAAAATATTCGTTTCCAGCATGTACACCGAATAGTTTTTGTACATAATACCCTACCGTTGGTTTGATCTCGTCGTTATTGAAGTAAATCAGATCCGGACTCCACTGTGTACGTTTTTCTTTGGCCAACAAAGGTGCATAACTGGTCATGCTCACCACATCGGCATTCCGTTCGATATTGATCAGGTGCAAGGCCTCCGTCAATGCTGTTTCCATATTGGTCGCACGGTTAGGTAAATGGGCTGCGTATTCTCCCACATACACTTTTGCTTTGCTGCGATCATAGCGATCATAAAAATCCTGATTGTGGATATACCATCCAGGAGTCTGGTAGTAATGTTCATCAATCATCGGTACACCCAGTTCCGTAGCGACTTCCCATCCACGTTCATAGTCTGACCCTTCCGACCACGGCCCACTTGTACCGATCACAACGATATCCGGATATTTCTCCTTGATGGCGTCAAAAATCATTTGGAAACGCTCTATAAATACTTCCGATATCAAGTCTTCGTTTCCGACACCGATATACTTCAAGTTAAAAGGTTCAGGATGTCCGGCATCCGCACGCATCTTGGCCCATTTGTTTGTTTTAGGATCGCCATTTGCCCATTCAATCAAATCCAAGATATCTTGGATGTACGCGCCCATATCTTCCAATGGAATTCCCCCCTGTTGCCCTCCGATCGGATGATCACATTTTTCCGAATTTTGACAAGGAACTCCAGCCGCTACGATAGGCATAGGCGCAGCACCGATATCCGCACAGAACTGGAAATATTCGTAATAGCCTAATCCCATCGACTGATGGTAGCCCCAAAGGTTGCGCTGTGGTTTACGAGCTTCCAATGGCCCGATCGTATTTTTCCAGTGGTAGATATTTTCTATACCCTGTCCGTGTGCAACACACCCGCCCGGAAAACGCACAAAGCGAGGTTTAATATCCGCCAATACTTGGGCTAAGTCCCGACGTAAGCCATTCTTACGTCCGTTAAACGTCTCCTGGGGAAATAAGGAAACCATATCTAAGGCAATCTTCCCTTCTGCTTGCGGGATTATTTCCAGTCTTCCGTTGGAGACATCTCCTTTCGAAACCAGTACGGCTTCATGTTTCTTCCAATTTTCTGTTAACGCACCGGTTGTTGTTTCGCCATATATTGTACCGTGTTCATCTAACAGGCGTATTTTCAAACGGCCATCCTTTCCATCGATCGTTTTGGCGAAGACCGAAAAGTCGTATTTTGCATTCGCTTTTAAAGAAATCCCATCAAAGCCCTCATTCTGCAATCCAGCACTAACCTTGTTCACTGTCAAGACGGCATAGTGCTTATTATTTTCATGAATAGGCGATGCGGTTTCGATCTCAAAGGAAACATCACTGTTTGTCGTTTTCCAAGCTGTCTTACTGTGCCAATTCGGGTCATTTTTTCTATCCGTCGGTTGGTACTCAAACCCTCTATTCTGCACGAGCTCGGCATATATCCCCCCATCTGCGGCGTAATTGATATCTTCAAAAAAAATCCCGATCAGCTTATCACTGATTGCCTTGGATTCGTTGGCCTGAACCGTAATATTTGCTTCTAGCTGATGGAGATCCCGAAAACGTGTTGGATCGTCACGCATTAACTCTGCATGTTGTGCATTTCTGTACTTGGAAACTTGTACATGTTTAATCAAACCGTCGATCAGTTTCCACGATACTTTGTGCATGGTTCCGGTTTCCGTACGATTAGCAATATTTGCCTGGGTTCTTTGATTTATGCGGATACCCTCATCTGCTTTTTTCACAGGCGTATAATGCTTAAAATCAGTCGTGCTCGTACTGAAAAACTTTTCCGATCCTGTATGGTTACCTATCCAAGATAAAATATACTGTTTTCCTGTTCCATCACCCTGAATCTCTAATTCCGTGCAGTTATCACGGTGATGCAAAATAGGATATTCCTGTGGTATCCACCGCACGAGATCAGGAGATTTCGCATAAGCAAAAGTTGGGTCTTGATCATTGACACTCCATAACGCATGCCAATAGCCATCTGGACCGAATGTCAGCACTGGCGAAAACATCCGCTTTTCTGCACCCCATACACCATAATCCGATTTCACAAACGCAAACTCCGGGCCGATAGCATGCCATGTCTTTTGGTCTCGGCTCCATGCAAAATGCAATCCGGCCTTATTATCCTGTTTGCCGGTAGAATAGGCAAAAATATACGCCGAATCCGGTTCGTTGGCAAATAAATTCAGTAAAGGACTACTTGTCAAAAGCAATAAAAGTATCCATTTCATTATTGTACAGGTATTTTAATAACAGTAAACGAATAAGGAGGAAAGGTATCCTTAATGGCTTTACCTTTATAATTCACCTGCTCTGTCTGTGGCTTTATTCTCAAAGGTTCTTCAAGGCTGTTTACCACATTCAGATCGGCATTTGCCAATGTAATCTTGGTTGCATTCCCCTTGATTTTTTTCTTGGTATCCAGTTGGAAGTTGGCCTCAACAGACTGTTCGTTGTAGTTCACAAATTTAACGATCAGCTCTTTTGTATCAGCATCATACACAGCGGAAGCGTATAGACTGTCCTGACCAACAACGTTTTGATCGCCAAGTTTTACAGGAATAATATCCGTGCCTTTATTTAAGGAGTACAACTTCTGAACGTGATAACTTGGTGTACCATACACATTCAGGTTGTCTACCCAAATAAGGTCGGGCGACCATTGCCAACCGTCTACATGGCCAAACAGCGGTGCATAAGAAGCCATCGTTACCACATCACCGTTACGTTCCAATCCCGTCAAGAAAGCTGCTTCGGATAATGCTGCCTCCCACGTACTTCTTCCTGGCCCTTGTGGTCGTGTAGTATGCGATGCATATTCTCCGGCAAAGATCTTCGGCCCGTTACGATCGTAGTCGTCATAGCGATCTGCTCCTGAAAGGAACCATGCCGGTGGACGATAGTAATGTTCATCGATGATATCCACCTTCATATCGCGGAGTTTTTCGTCCAGATAGTCAAAGCGCTCCCCATTCGGATCTGTACCCGAGCTTGCGATGATCTGTATTTCCGGATGCTTCTCTTGCAAAATCTTTTGGAAGATAGCTAATCTTTCGATATACTGAGGGCCCCAGTTTTCATTTCCGACACCCAACATTTTCAAATTGAAAGGCGCTGGATGTCCCATCTCTGCACGGAGTTTACCCCAAGGTGTATGGATATCGCCATTGGCAAATTCAATCAGATCCAAGGCATCTTGGATATATTCGTCCAATTCGTCCAACGGAACGACTTCTCCTGTATTAAACTGGCATGCCATTCCACAGTTAAGGATTGGAACCGGTTCTGCACCGATATCTTCTGATAGCAAGAAATACTCATAAAAGCCCAAGCCGAAGGTTTGAAAGTAATCGGGTGTCAAGCGATGGCTAAACTCTGTATTCCAGCGATTGATAATCAGCTCACGCTCTTCGATTGGCCCGACGGTTTTTTTCCACTGAAAACGTGTTGCCAAGTCTCTACCTTCTACGATACAGCCTCCCGGAAAACGAACGAAATCAGGCTCCATATCTGCCAATATCTGCACCATATCTTTCCGAAGGCCTTTAGGACGGTTTTTCCAGGTATCCTGCGGGAAAAGCGACAACATATCCACTTCTACATCACCCGCTCCTTCAAACCAGATGTTTAATTTTCCTTTTGGTGAGGTCTCTGCCGAAGTGAACGTCACCGATCCCGTCTGCCAGCTGGCTCCTTGCGACAAAGGTAACGCCACCGTACCGATTACCTGGTCTTGTTCATTTAGCAATTCCACTTTAATCCGTATACCCGGAGACGCCTGCCGATATAGCAACGAAAATTCGTAACCATCTCCTTTCTTCACGCCCATGCCGCGGAAGCCTTCATTTTGCAGACCCGTTTTAAAGTCCGTTGGTTTATGTATTTTTAGTGATCTCGCATTTCCTTTGCGACGGCTGTCGTTGACAATCAAAAAAGTACCTTCCGGAACGTTCTCCAAACGTTTCCATCCCATCATCGGATGGTCAAACTCAAACGAACGGTTTTTAACAAGTTCCGCATAAATACCGCCATCAGCACCGAGGTTTATGTCTTCAAAGAATATACCCCACATGTGTGGTGATATTTTGCCGGAGGCATTATCTAGTTGGACTTTCAGGTCGACAGCATTCTGGGCATATAAAAACGAGCCGCAAATAGCTAAAACAGTCGTTAGTGATAGTATCTTCTTCATCTATATTAAGAATTTATATGTTCAATTTTTTACTAAATAAGCTCCAATACAATAACGGAATGTGCTGGAATATCGATCTCTAGCTGATTCCCTTTCAACTTGGCATCTTTATATTCTTGCGGAAGTACGGTGTTGGGTTGCTCAAACGTATTGTGTTCTCTTAAATTGCTGGCGGTCAGAATACGCCCGGTAAGATGTTTTACCTTGATGCCTCCTAAGTCCAATGAAACTTTCTTTTTTGCTTTCGGATCAATATTCACGACAGAAATGTGTACGCTACCTTGTTTATCTTTTGATGCAGAAGCCGAGATAGCCGGAATTTCTTCTTCGCCATATTTATATGTATCGCTTTGCATTTCGATCGGGATCAACTGCGCATCTTGGTGCACCTTATACATTTCCATCACATGATAAGTAGGTGTCACGATCATATCTTTTCCTTTGGTTAAGATAACAGCTTGCAGCACATTGATAGTTTGCGCTAAGTTTGCCATTTTAACGCGTTTAGCATGGTTGTTAAAGATATTTAAAGTCATCCCAGCGATCATCGCATCGCGCATGGTATTTTGCTGGTATAAGAAACCCGGATTTGTTTCCGGCTCTACTTCATACCATCCTCCCCATTCATCCACAACAAGGTCTACCTTTGCTTGGGGATCGTATTTATCCATAATTGCGCTATGTTTTTCGACAAGCTCATTCATAAACCAAGCGGATTTCATCGTTTTGAAATATTCCTCATCAGAAAATTTTGTTGACGAGCCCTTTTTGTTCCAGTTAATGACCGCATAATGATGCAATGCGACACCTTTCATAAGATGGTTTGGTATATTCTTCATGAGCGTTTCCGTCCAGTGGTAATCGGCACTATTCGCTCCGGATGCGATACGGTATAATCCACCACTGTTGTCCCAATCGGCCATAAAGGTTGCATATTTCCGGTAGATATCGCTGTAATACTCGGCAGTCATGTTTCCACCACACCCCCAGGCTTCATTTCCTACTCCCCAAAATTTAACGTTCCAGGGTTCTTCTCTTCCGTTTTCACGTCGGAGATCCGACATCGGACTTTTTCCGGCAAAATTGACATACTGGACCCAATCGGCTAATTCCTGTACTTCCCCACTTCCTACATTACCCGCTAGATAGGGTTCCGTTTCCAACAGCTCGCACATGTTGAGGAAGTCGTGCGTGCCAAAGGAATTGTCTTCCGTAACGCCACCCCACCAGCTGTTGACGATGGAAGGGCGGCCTTCTTTTGACCCGATTCCGTCCTTCCAATGATAGGTGTCCGCAAAACATCCTCCCGGCCATCTTAAATTTGGTATCTGTAATTTTTTCAGGGCATCGACCACATCATTCCGGACACCAGCAGTATGTGCAATAGAATCATTGGCTTCTCCGATATAAAAACCATCGTAAATACATCGTCCAAGGTGTTCAGCAAAATGTCCGTAAATGTGTTTATTAATCGTAATGTCGGTTTGTGTGTCCGTTAGCTTAATATTGTTCTGTCCATAAGAAAGCGTGCAGACTGACAATAAAGCAATGCTCAGTTTTAATTTTCCCTTGATCATATTTAGTTGTTTTGTTTACATACCGGTTTATAACACCTTTTGTAAGCACTCTCCTAGTAGGCTATAAAAGCTCATTTTTGGGTTAGCGCTTAAAATTAGTGTCAAAATAACACTTATTTTCATAATCACAAAATTTTTTTTGTATTCTGTGCTAGATAAAAGTGAAGAAGCCGAAAGATTAAATCTTCCGGCTTTTCCTTCAAGCGTATGCTTTTTTATTTACTATATCCCGGATTCTGCGTCAACGGCTCTCCTTCCTTGTTATTTAGTTGAATTTCGCTCAACGGAATAGGAAGCAGTGCGTGGTAATCCTGAAAACCTGACGTAATCTTATTCGATGGCCCATCATCGCCATTCAATGCAATACGCTCTCTTAACTTTCCGGTACGCACCAACGTCATCCGGCGATTTTCTTCCGAAATCAGTTCTCTTGCGCGCTCATCGAGAATAAAGTCCAACGTGATATCCGCTGCACTTACCTGCCCCAGATTGGCATTGCCGCTTTCTTCGCGTGCCATTTTAAATGCCCGGTCGCGAAGTACATTGATATCATCAGCTGCCCCTCCAGTATTTCCTTGGCGTAATCTGGCTTCCGCACGTAAAAGATAGGTTTCTCCTAAGCGCATCACAGACCAGTCTTTCACTAATGCGTATCCAAAATCATCGGTTTCATCATATCCACCCCATTTGGTTGGAAAAGGATACCATACCTCTAAACTATCCGTTTTGAAAGGAATCGCTTGATCACCCGTTTTAATAGTCACGTTTTGTACGCCCGCATCTTTCGCCACACGCCAACCATCGGCATCAATACCTATCTCCGCCGAATAACCCGGTCGGTTGTAATTCACGGTTCTACGGATGTTGTAGTTACTGTTCCGGATATCTCCATCCAATCCTTGCCATACGGTGTACTTCATAAAGTTACTCAAACGAAGACGTCCGTTTCCACGTCCGCCCAACGAATCCGCATTAACCATCCCTTCCCATTTGTGGTAAGCAGGCTGCCAAACTCGACGGTGCTGTGGATTATCAATGGTACCACCGTTTACTTCGCGGTTATACTCCAATTCAAATGTCCATATCGCTTCCGTATTACCTTCGGAACGGCGCATATTTCCCTGACGGAACATATCCCTGTAATAATCACCACCTTCACCTAAGTACTTTCCATAGCGTGCCTCAATCAATTGATATTTGCCACCATCAATGATAGCAGATGCCATTTGCTCGGCTTTCTCAAAATAAGAAGCATCACGCTCTCCCATACGAAGATAGGCTTCTGCAGCCAACTGTCTCGCTACATCTTTATTTATCCGGCTTCCGGTACGTGTTTCCCCAACATTGGGTAGATTAGCTACCGCATAATCCAAGTCTTCCTCGATTACGATATCGACATCGGCTACGGAAGCTCTCGCGTAGTTAAAAGTAGGTACATCAATGGATTCGGTCAATAATGGAACATCTCCCCATAATGTAACGAGTGTATTATAAGCGTAAGCCCTGAAGAAACGTGCTTCCGCTGCCGCCGCCGGATTTTCGTCCCCCACCGAACTAATAATGGTATTGGCATTGTTGATAAACTGATACGAACGCTCCCAAAGGTAAGATACGCCTCCGTTTTCCGAATTGAGATCGGCATATTGATAAAAAGGATTCTCAACACCTTCCGTTGCTCCGGCACTGGTAATATCCATCCCTATTTGCCAACAGGATAAAAATCCCTGTCTACCACTCCATCCCCACAATTGAGCATAAATATAATGAAGTCCTATTAATTGGTTCTCCACGATAGAAGGGTCGCCGGTTCCTGCCTCATAGTCAGAATAGGGCTTCTCATTCAAAAAACTATCACTACACGATGCCACCCCTAAAGAGAGCAATGCGAGCACCGAGCATAATTTTGTATGTTTATATATCTTCATGACTTTATGTTAAAATGTAAGGTTTACTCCAAAAACGTAATTACGAACCATCGGATAGTTGGTATTGTCTCCAACGCCATCCTGACTGTGCCCTCTTGGGATATCCCTTGATTCTGGATCCCAGCCCAGCCAACTTGTCCAGGTATAGAGGTTTCTACCGCTAGCATAGAGCGTTACGCCCGATACACCTATTTTGCTAGCGATATCTGCTGGCATATTATAACTTAATGTTACATCTTTCAGCCGTGTAAAACTTGCACTCTTCGGAAAGCCATATCCATAGATGTTGGAGCGATTACTCAATGAACGCCATTCGTTACTTTTATTTTCGGGTGTCCAATACCCTAAATCTGCCGGCGCACTACGTCTTCCCAATTCATCAGATGCACCACCGATCTGCGGATTGTTGCGCATAGCTCCTTGAACCGTTTGAATAAACACGTTTAGCGAGAAGTCCTTATAGGTAAAAGTATTTGTAATACCACCCGTCCATTTTGGAGCGGTTTGCCCTAAGATGCGGCGATCATCGTCGTTGATGAGACCGTCACCACTTAAGTCGGCCAATTTCACCGCTCCGGCTTCTGCTTGCTCATCCCATCCGTTATGTAGACCCGCTGCAATTTCGTCCTCTTGCCATATACCTACTTGGGTATAGTCGTAGATAACGCCTACCGGATGTCCGATAAACCAACGATTTCCCAGGTCGTCTTTCTTATCGCCGTATACATCCACAATTTTGTTTTTATTATGTGCAAACACTAACATCGACGACCAGCTAAAATTATCCTTAACAATATTCTTAGAATTTAAAGTCACATCGATACCGGTATTGGATACTTTCCCTAGGTTTGACCAAACATCCGCAAAACCTGTTATCCGAGGTAACCGTTGTAAGATCAACATATCTTGTGTATTGGTTTTATAAAATTCTACCGTACCACTTAGACGATTTCCCCACAAGCCAAAATCTATCCCGGTATTGAAACCTGCTGTTTTCTCCCAGCGTAAATCCTGATTACCCATCCGTACACGGTAACGCAGTGCAGCATTTGATAGACTGCCCAAAGTTAGTGGATTGGAGTCCATCAAAGATAGGGTCTGATAAGGGTTTATGGCTTCGTTTCCGGCAACACCATACGAAACACGTAGTTTCAAATTATCAATAACATTTCTGGTGCTCTCCATAAACCCTTCATTGTGAATATTCCAAGCAGCAGCGCCTGAAGGAAAAACACCGTACTTATGGTTGTCGCCAAATACCGATGCTCCATCCCGACGCACGGTAAAGGTTAACATATAACGGCTATCGTAACTATAATTCAACCGGCCCATTTGCGAAATTGAACGGTAAAGATCTGCTCTCGAAGATACTTTGTGCGTGGAAGCTGTACCCAAACCTCCCCATTCTAATACATCGTTCGGAAAAACTTCTCCTATGGCTTCAGATTCCTGCCAATATTTACTTCTTGCGGCATAAAGTCCTGTGAAGTCGAAACGGTGCAAACCAATGGTTTTTTCATACGTCAAAATATTCTCTAACGTGTATGTCTGGCTTTCTGCATTGTGTATCCGCCCCCAACCATTGGCGTTATACACCGATAAACCTTGGTATTCGTTTGTACGTTTCGGCACATAAGAATATCCGCCGTTAAACCGGTATTTCAAACCAGACAAAGGTTCCCAAATATTACCAAAATTCATTTCGGCGTAACCGTTTAACGACATATTAAACTCCCGCCGTTCTGGATCAGTAGTAGTATGTAGTAATGGGTTTTCCCATAATTGCTCCGAATACATTGGCCACCGTGTCAATGTACCATCGTCTTCATACATACGTGCATACGGACTCATCGCCAAGGCTTGTGTTAGGTTTGCCCGTCCGCCATCTCTATTATGCGCAGCAATAAAAGCAGAGGTACCCACGGTTAAATATTTAGTCGGATCAAAATCTGTATTTGCCCGGAAAGAGTAACGGTCGTAATCAAACCCTTTCACAATACCCTTCTGCCCAAAATAGTCGACCGACACATAATATTTCGCATTTTCGCTTCCGCCAGATAAACCGACATTATGATTTTGTATGGTTCCTGTTTGCATAACAGCATCTAACCAATCTGTCGTTACACCATTTTGGTAGTTGTCGTATTCAAACTCGTTACGTACCGGACCACCGTTAAATAAACTTGTATTGGTAATCCGCGCGTATTCTGCATATCTTGCCAATAGCTCTTCTGCTGATACGGGATCCAACATGTGGGATGGTTCCTCAACACCGGCATAACCGCTATACCGTATAGTCGGCGTTCCGGTCGCCCCTCTTTTTGTGGTGATCAGAATCACACCATTAGAGCCGTTCACCCCATAGATTGCGACAGCAGATGGATCTTTCAAAATCTCAACCGATTCAATATCATTCGGGTTGATGTCATTAATAGAGCCATCGGTTTTAGTTAATGGTATACCGTCTACTACAATATATGGCCCTGAACCGGCACTCATCGAATTGAGCCCGCGCACTTGGGTTGCCGGTGAATCGCCGGGAATAGAGGATGCTTGGCTAATATTGACATTGGAAACAGCTCCTTGGATGGCCTGCATCACATTTGTCACGGGGAGATTGGATAGGCGTTCTTTGGGAACGGAAGCAACGGAACCGGTAATATCGGACCTCTTTTGCGAACCATATCCAACCACCACCAATTCATCCAACACATTTTCAGAAGAGATCAGCTCAACCGTAATTGTGGTGGATTGCCCTACGGTAACTTCTTTCGGATCATAGCCGATAAAACTAAAGACCAACGTTTGTCCCGCAGAAGCTGAAATCGAAAATGACCCCGTAGCATCTGTTTGTGTGCTGTTGGACGTTCCCTTCACCGCCACGGTGACTCCTACAATTCCACTCCCTGTACCAGTATCTTTCACGACACCATTCCGCGTCGTCTGTTGTGCGAAGCCAAATGTTACGCTGAGTATCGCACACAAAAGCAAAGAAAATGCTTTGTAATAATTTTCAGTAAATTGTTTCAACATAGTTTTTATAGTTAGTGATTTTGGTTAACATCATGTTTTGTCTGACTAGCATCGCTAATCAGCTTTCTTAATTTCCTCGCCTAGCTCAAATTGGATACATATCATTCAGTTTAATGTTTAAAAATGGTTAACTCATATTTTTAACGTCGTGCTAACGACTTTTTCGCTGAGTTAGCTTTATCATATTTCTGTTACAAACATAGTATCGTACCGAATTCACGAGGTTGGATTATCGTTCAAAAATGTCTAAAATGAATGCAGGAAAGATATTTTTTTGTAGAGCAATAAAAAAACCTCGTATTAACGAGGTTTGACAAAGTTTTTTATGAAAGAAGTGGTGTATGTATTTTACTTATATTCTTTCAAAAATTTCTGTAGTTTAGGAGCGATAACAGCAGCACAATATGGATTACCCGGATTTTGGTTAAAATAATCGTGGTGGTAGTCTTCCGCCTCCCAAAATGTAACTGCTGGCTCTACTGCCGTTACTATAGGATCAGCAAAAATAGCTTGTTTGTCTAATTCCTTGATAAAGCGTGCAGTCGCTTCTTTCTGTGTTTCGTCATGATAAAAAACAACAGAGCGGTACTGTGTGCCCACATCATTTCCCTGTCTGTTTAATGTCGTGGGATCATGCGTTTTAAAAAATACTTTTAATAAGGCGTTGAAATCTACTTTAGTTTCATCAAAATCCAGTTGTATAACTTCAACATGGTCTGTATCACCATTGCAGACTTCTTTATACGTCGGGTTATCAGTTTTCCCGCCCATGTAACCGGGTAAAACACTACGAACTCCTTCTATGTTTTGGAATATCACTTCGGTACACCAAAAACATCCTCCTCCAAATGTTGCTTTCATAAGATAAAGATACAAGGAAGAATTTAAAAATAGAATAGATTTTAGGTATACAAAAAAGTGTATATTTTCGTTAAGTATAAATTTGAAGAAAATGCAAGCACCAATATGGCATACCCGAGAAATGGGGAAATTTATTTTACGTTTCCGACCTTATACACTGGAAATGAAACATGTATTCACGGTAGCGTCTTTCAGTCGGACAACAACACCAGTTGTTTTGATAGAACTGGAATATGATGGGGTAGTCGGTTATGGTGAAGCCAGTATGCCTCCCTATCTTGGCGAGTCTCAGGAGAGCGTCATCAATTTGCTAAACAGCATTGATCTATCTACATTCAGCTCCCCTTTTGAGACAGCGGAGATATTGCATTATATAGATCATATTCAAGAAAAGAATACCGCAGCGAAAGCTTGCATAGATATCGCCCTACACGATTTATTAGGCAAACTTATGGGAGAACCTTTCTATAAAATCTGGGGGTTAAATCCTAATCTTATTCCGCCCACTTCTTTTACAATAGGAATTGATACGGAAGAGATCGTGCGCAGAAAAGTGGCAGAAGCGGATCAATTTAAGATTTTGAAAGTTAAACTCGGCCTCGATACAGACAAAATGATGATCAATACCATTCGGTCTATGACGGATGTTCCTTTATGTGCCGATGTCAATCAAGGTTGGACGAATAAAGAGCAGGCGCTGGAGATGACCTATTGGCTCTCTGAACAAAATGTGGTCTTTCTTGAACAGCCCATGCCTAAGGAACAAATAGACGATATAGCTTGGCTAACAGAGCGTTCTCCGATTCCAACCATTGCCGATGAAGGATGTCAGCGGTACGACGATATTATCAGTTTAAAAGATATCTATACCGGTATAAACATTAAGCTCATGAAATGTACAGGCATGCGCGAGGCAAAAAAAATGGCCGAATTGGCAAAGGCTTTGGATATGAAAGTCATGCTTGGCTGCATGACAGAAACATCATGTGCAATTTCTGCTGCCGCGCAGTTAGCTCCTCTGGTAGATTGGGCGGATCTTGACGGTGCCCTATTAATTAGCAACGATGTATATAAGGGTATGCAAATATACGAAGGTCGGTGTATACTACCCAGTGCTCCTGGCATTGGCATTATAAAAAAGTAGAGACGCAATATATTGCGTCTCTACCTGTTGTTTTATTGAACACTATCCAATTGTCGCGATTCCGACTACCAATACATGATATATAACGCAGCGGTCGCCAAAGCCACGATGAGCGCACCCACGACAAAGCCAGGGTGTGCCTTGAACATCTTGGTATCGACCTCCAAACCGTTTGGCACAACTCCTTTAGCATTTTCTATTTTACTAATGATATACATACCAACAATACAAATGATAAATACAAATCCCATACGATCAAGGAACGGGATCTCATATAGACCACTTGCCGGGTTTACGACCGCAAAACCAGTTGTATTCAAGAAAGATAAATCTGCAAAATTCGGCAGGAATTTAAAGAAAACAGATAACAGGAACCCACCGATCGTAGCAAACAGCGCGGCATTGGAAGTGGTTTTCTTCCAGAAGAAACCAAGAATAAACATCGCAAAAATACCAGGCGATACGAAACCGGTATATTCCTGAATATACTGAAAACCGCCTTTCTTATCAATACCCAGATGAGGCGCAATTAGTACTGCCAATATCATCGATACAATAATGGTGATTTTACCCGTATTGACCAATTGTCTTTCAGAAGCCGTCTTATTGAATACTTTCTGATATATATCAAGCGAGAATATCGTAGCGACACTGTTTGCCTTCCCGGCCAACGAAGCGACTACCGCCGCCGTTAATGCTGCAAATGATAAACCTTTCAAGCCCGATGGCAGCAAGTTTAACAACACGGGATAAGCACGATCCGGATTGACTTCCCCTCCTTGGAGCATCTCCGCCTGGAAATGTCCATCTTTCCAAAGAACATAGGCAGCAATCCCCGGCAATACAACGATAACCGGCATCAACAATTTCAGGAAAGCAGCAAATAAGATTCCATTGCGCGCTGTTTTTAAATCAGCGCCTAGCGCCCGTTGCGTAATATATTGATTACAGCCCCAATAGTTGAGGTTTACGATCCACATACCACCAATCAACACGGACAACCCCGGTAAATCCAGATAGTTCTCGTTATCTTTCGCAAAAATCATCTCGAAATGCTCGGAAGCTTTATCGGTCATGATAGCATAGCCATTCAATACACCATCGCTACCATAGTGTTCAGAAACCAAGCTCAACGCTAGATAGGTCGTTGCTAAACCACCAAGAATCAGGAAGAATACCTGGATAACGTCCGTGTATCCAATCACTTTCATTCCGCCTAGGGTGATAATGACGGCGAATATGGCGATCGCATACATACAGAATTCCAGACTAAATCCGGATATACTGCTGACGGCCAAAGCACCTAAATACAAAATGGATGTTAAATTGACCACTACATATAGTGCTAACCAAAAAACAGCCATAATCATGGCCACTGTTCCGTTATAACGCTTATGCAGGAATTGTGGCATCGTGAAAATTTTGTTCTTTAGATAAACGGGTATAAAGAACACGGCTACAATGATTAATGTAATTGCAGCCATCCACTCATACGTCGCTATTGCCAGCCCCATTTTAAAGCCCGAACCGCTCATACCAATGAACTGCTCTGCTGAAATATTGGAAGCAATCAATGATGCACCAATGGCCCACCACGTCAGGGAGCCCTCTGCAAGAAAATAATCTTTAGAGTCTCCTCCGGCTACCTTTGATCTTTTTTTGTTATAGACCCAGATACCATACGTGGCAACAATCACGAAATACACGAGGAAAACTAAATAGTCTGGAGTTGATAATATATTATTCATACGGTTTATTTGATCCCGGCCGCTAAGGTAATAAAAGAATTTATAAATTAAATAAATCGATTTATGATATTTTCAATATATTCTTGTTTACCACTGGTTAATGTTGGCTCTCCGTGCTGCATGGCGTAGCTCCTTAGATCTTCCAGCTGTAATTTACCAGTTTCAAACTCAGCTCCCATACCATTGTCAAAACTATTGTATCGTTCTTTTCGTATCTTTTTATAATCCGAGTGCTGCAAAATATTATCGGCTATGATCAGCGCTCTTGCGAAATTATCCATCCCCCCTATGTGTGCATGGAACAAATCGACCGGATCGGTGGAATTCCGGCGTATTTTAGCATCAAAGTTTACGCCCCCTCCTTGCAAACCTCCGGCTTCCAAGATGATAAGTAACGCTTCAGCAAGTTCGTTTAAGTTGTTGGGAAACTGGTCAGTATCCCATCCATTTTGGTAATCGCCACGATTCGCATCAATAGAACCCAATAAACCGGCATCTGCTGCTACTTGCAGTTCATGTTGAAAAGTATGGCCTGCTAACGTGGCATGATTTACCTCTAGATTTAGCTTAAAGTCTTCCAATAGATCAAATTGACGAAGAAAGCCGATCACCGTAGCAGCATCATAATCATACTGATGTTTTGTGGGCTCACACGGCTTAGGCTCAATCAGAAAAGTTCCCGTAAAACCTTGCTTTCTAGCATAGTCTTTTGCCATATGAAGAAAACGTGCAAGATGTTCTTGTTCTCGCTTCATATTTGTGTTTAACAAAGACATATAACCTTCACGTCCTCCCCAGAAAACATAGTTTTCACCCCCCAAAGCAATCGTCGCATCTATGGCGGCTTTTACTTGTGCTCCACCATGAGCTAGCACATGGAAATCTGGATTTGTAGCTGCCCCATTCATATAACGATGGTGACTAAACAGGTTCGCCGTACCCCACAATAACTTCACACCGCTTTGTTGCTGCTTTTCTCTTGCATATTCCACAATCTGCTCCATATGGCGTTCATTCTCGGCTATATTTTCCGTATGGTCTATCAAGTCCACATCATGAAAACAATAATAAGGAAGCTGCATTTTCGTCATAAACTCAAAAGCAGCATCCATTTTATCTTTTGCACGTTCTAGAATTGTCTCTTTTTTATCCCAGGAAAAAAATAAGGTTGGACCACCGAAGGGATCTGATCCGTTCGCATTGAAAGAATGCCAGTAGGCACAGGCAAATTTAAAGTGTTCTGCCATTGTCTTTCCCGCTACAACGCGGGATGCATCATACCAACGAAAAGCAAGTGGATTATCTGAATCCTTACCTTCGTATTTTACTTGTCCGATGTTTTTGAAATACTCGTGATTTCCTAATAAAATGTTCATCTATTTGTTTTTTGATAATTTATATTCCAGGCTTTTTTTCCATTTACCGTATAATTCGTGATAGCGTTCGACATCTGTGGGTTCGATAGTAACATGTTTTTTGAGCCCAGAGAACGCCTCGCTACGATTACGATATATACCGGCTCCTAATCCGGCTCCTAATGCCGCACCAACACTGCCATCATTGTCATATAGCTCTACCCCAACACCGGTAGCACCGGCAAAAGATTGTTGAAATACGGGACTCAGAAATAGATTAGCGTGTCCCGCCCGGATGATTGCCGGTTGGATACCGTTTTCCCGCATAATATCCAGCCCATATCGGAATGCAAATGCAATTCCTTCCTGCGCTGCCCGCCAAAGATGAGCCGCATCGTGACGCACAAAATCCAAATTTTCGATGTGGGCATGCACCGTTTTATTCAACAACATCCGCTCTGCACCGTTACCGAAAGGTAGTATTTGTACCCCCTCTGAACCTATAGGGACTGCAGCCGCGCGTTCATTGATTTGCGGATAATCATAACCCATTGCTGTTATTTTTTTCAACCAGCTATTCTGAATCCCCGTCCCATTAATACACAGTAGCACACCTAGGTTAGGATTATTGTCTTGATAGTTTACATGAGCAAAGGTGTTCACTCGAGATTGTTTATCGTAAACCAATTTATCTGTCACCGCGTATATAACACCCGAGGTACCTGCCGTAGCGGCTACTTCTCCTGGTTCAAATACATTCAAAGAAAGGGCATTATTCGGCTGATCCCCAGCTTTAAAGCTCACAACGACATCCGACGAGAAACCTAGTTCATCGGCTACACGAGGAAGAATTTTGCCATAGGTCGAAAAAACCGGAAGCAGTTGGGGAACCAGATCCGCATGAATACCATAATGATTCAATAGAGATTCAGATAACTGGTGCTTTTCAAAGTTCCATAAAATCCCCTCTGATATCGAACTTACATTCGAATTTATTTCTCCCGTGAAACACATGCTCAAATAATCGCCGGGTAACATAAACTTGTATATTTGTTCATATAGCTCCGGCTCGTATTGCTTAACCCATGCCAGCTTGGAAGCTGTAAAATTTCCGGGAGAATTTAAATGTGCTCCTAAAAAGGCTTGTTCTTTTAATTGGGAAAAGGCTTCATTTCCGAGTTCCACCGCCCGGCTATCACACCAAATAATGGCATTTCGCAGCGGCTTGTGCGCTTTATCGACCACCACCAGACCATGCATCTGGTACGCAATACCAATAGCACCTATGTCTTTGGGATTATACAACCCGCTCTGATGTGCTTTTTTAATAGCTTCTTTTGTGTCAGACCACCACGTCAGTGGATCCTGTTCCGCCCATCCGACTTTCGCTGATAATATCGCAGCCTCTGATTCCGGAAAACTCGTGGACACTATTTTGGTATTTGTCGCTGCATCTACAACAGAAACCTTAATAGATGATGTACCTAAATCTATCCCTAATAATAACATGTTCGTATATCTTAAAAGCTGGTCACAGCATGCAACCGCTTGCATAAAATTATTTAATAAATTTTATATTTACAAAAATTAAATTTAAAAGATTTTATTTTGGCTAAGAAAACGACCGTCTACGACATTGCTAAAGAGCTCAATATCACCGTATCTACTGTATCCAGAGCATTAAATAATATATCGACGATAAGCGAATCAACCCGCAAGGCTGTTCTGGAAACAGCACAGCGTCTGAATTATCGCCCCAATAAAATTGCCTCCTCCCTTACATCCGGTAAAACATATACTATTGGTGTGGTGATTCCGAGCGCTCAGATTCAATTTTTTGCATCGGTTATTCATGCCCTCGAAACATCTCTAAAATCATTTGGCTATAGCATTCTCCTATATCAAACCAATGAGTCCCTAGTATCGGAAAAGAATGGTATAACCACCCTTTTAGAAGCGCAAGTAGATGGTATAATCGCTTCTATGTCGTTAGAGACAAAGGATCCCTCTCATTTTGAAAAAGTCAAAGAGGAGGGTAAACCGCTTATCATTTTTGATCGGACACATGATGACCTACAATGCGCGATGGTGAAGATCGATGATCTACACGCGGGTTATATTGCTACGAAGCATCTGCTGGACGAAGGTTATCGAAAAATAGCCTATATCACCACCAAACACAAGATCAAAATTTTTAAAGAACGGTATGAGGGATATTTACGTGCATTACGAGAGGCTGGTCTTCCGGCAAATCCTGGATATACGATATTGGGGGAGCTAAACGTAGAAGGAGGTTATGTAGGTACACATGAATTATTAAAACTCCGAGAACGCCCGGACGCAATTATAGGTGGTGATGACTACGTAGCTCTCGGCATTATTAAAGCGCTACACGATAAAAATATCACACCTCCCGAAATCGGTGTAATCGGTTTTGCCAATCAAAATTTCTCGGAACACATTATACCAAGTCTTTCCACGATCGATCAACAGGCACTAAAAATAGGCGTCGCCTGTGCAAAAATGTTTCTCAAAATTATCGAACAACCGGTTTCTGCACGTTTAGAGCAAAAGCCGGTAGTGCTTGAACCACTGCTTTTGGCCAGAGAATCCAGCAACCGGAGAAATAGATAATGGCATAATCTTATTCTTTGGTGAACATATTACCTATCTCCCGACTAATTTTTCGGAAGATAGGTGCTGTCTTCACATCTTCGTAATCATCTATATGCTGATTTTCACGACGACTTGGAAAAATCAAAATCAAATTTTGCTTCTTGAAATAGCGTCCTACCCTTTTTGCCAACCCGTCTAACGAATCCCGATAAGAAACATCACCGTAACGTGCAGACACAAAAACCAATAATGCATCTGCATTGCTAAAGGTTGCCAATCCATAAATATTATTCCAGTCTTCATAATTATCAAAAGAGCATGGAACACTTGTTTCGAGCATTTTCAACACCTCCAAAATCGCCAGTTGTGTACGCTTATTACAAACAAATGTGAGTGGTAACGTTAATTCTCCGACTAATTTTAACATTTTTTCCATCCAATACTCAAATCCTTTCTCTGATTCTGCTAGTGGTGGAACAAAAATGATCATGGATTTATTGGAAAGAAACGGATTATCAAATTTGCACATAAACAGATTCGTATTTGTACGATTTAAGATACTTTCGGTTTTCTCACCTACAATCTTATCAATAAAGGATGTAGCACTTGGCCAACCCAGAATAAGACAATCTGCTAATATTTCTTTCGAGGTACGTCCAATACCACTGGCTATATTGAAATCTATTGTCGACAGTAATTCCACATCTGTTTCTGAACCAGAGGCATATTTTGCCATACTATCCAAATTCTTCCGGGCATTTGCCATATTCCGTTCCGCTTGTTCATTATCTGCCACAACACTCAATATATGCAGCGGGTGGGGAGATTTTTTTGATTTTATCAAGGTCGCAAAATCTAAAATCGGCTCCATGGTATCCAAATTTGCTATGGGTAGCAACAACCGTTCTTCATGCTCCGGAACATGTTCAATATGTTCATCATCCTGATGCCCTGCCATCACGATACGACGCGATGCATTCTCCGTCACCAAAGATGCGATGATACAGGTGATAAGAATTAGCACAATCGTACCATTTAATACGTTTTCATCTATAATCTCTCGGTCATATCCGACCATAATAATCGCCAAGGTAGCCGCCGCATGTGCATTACTCAGTCCGAAGATCAAGTTTCTGTCGTTTCTAGCATATTTGGCAAGAAAGCTGGTGGCCGTAGCCGCTAAAAATTTACCGGTAACGGCGACAACCGTCAATGTTCCTGCGATGATAAGTGCCATCGGCCCTTTCATTAACACGCTAACATCTACAATCATCCCTACTGAGATTAAAAAGAAAGGAATAAAAATAGCGTTCCCAATGAATTCTATCCGATTCATTAACGCGGAGGAATGTGGTATTAATTTGTTCAATGCTAATCCGGCAACGAACGCCCCGATGATAGGTTCTAACCCTGCAATTTCAGCAAGAAAAGCGGCAAAGAAAACTACGGCAAGGACAAAAATATAATGTGCTGTCTTCTCGCTTTCGATCTTCTGAAAGAACCATTTGGCTATCCGCGGAATAACGCCGAACATAATAAAAAGAAAAAGCACAAATGATACACCTAAAGTCACCCAAAAATCTTGATTGATTTCACCTTGCGATGCTCCCACAATAACGGCAAGAATAATCAACACCGCCGTATCGGTTAATATTGTACCACCTATGGTAATGGCGACTGCCTCCCGTTTTGAGATACCATAATTATTAACAATTGGATAGGACACCAGCGTATGTGTTGCAAACATACTTGCTATCAATATACTTGGCAAGAGATCATAGCCTAACAAGTAGTGGCAAACAGGAAATCCGATGCTGATCGGAATAATGAACGTTAGAAACCCAAACAATAAACTCTTATTTCTAGTTTTCTTAAACTCATTCATATCGAGTTCCAATCCGGCGATAAACATGATATATAAGAGCCCAATAGTCGAGAATAAGTCAATAGCATCTACACCATTTCCTTGTAGGGTATCTTTATCAATCTTTGCCAGCCAGTTCAAACCATGAGGCCCTAACAGCACACCAAACAAAATCAACCCGATAATACCCGGCACTTTAATCGGGCGCAAAATAATAGGAGAAATCAGAATAATAGTGAGGATAACGCTAAAAACCAGAACAGGATTCGTAATGGGCGTTGAAAACGCCTCTGATATATGATGCAAGAGTTTATCCATAAAAATAACTATTGTTATACAACAACTAGGAACTGAAAATAAGAAAAGTTCTTTCAATTTCCTAATAGAATAGGCTAAACCTTAACCACATTCCTGTCGGTGAACTATTTAAATTGTATTGTTTTGATGGGTGAAATCCGACTAATAAGCATTGCCGGAATAAATAAGGTAAGTAATCCTATTATCACGATAGCTACATTTAACCCAACGACTTCATACCAGGCGATATCCATAGGTACATAGTGGATATAATACGTATAAGGATCCAATGTAAAAAAATGTGTCTGGGTTTGAAAAAAATAGAGCGAAAGAGCAATTAAATTACCGATGAGTAACCCGACGCCGATCAGGTACATGGAACCGTACAAAAACACTCGTCGAATCCCTCTATTTGGATAACCTAGTGCTTTCAATATTCCGATCATCGAGGAGCGTTCCAAAATACTGATCAACAAGGAGGAGATCATATTGATAACGGCTACGATAACCATCAACACAAAAATGATATTATCATTCATATCAAGCATATTCAGCCAATTAAAAATATCAGGCATTTGTTGCACAATATTTGTTGCTTCCAGTTCGATTGGTAAGATATTATCAATTTCCAGTGTGGTATTTTCCAGTAAATCAAAAGAGGCGATTCTAATTTGATATGCACCCGCTTCATTCTCCTGCAAATTATTCAACCTTCTAATCAAGTCTAGCGAGCCAATAACATACGTTTTGTCCAACTCTTCCGAATGTGTTGTATAAATACCTCTAATAGTAAAAGGACGCCGACGTATGGGATCCTGTATAAAATACATAATGAACTTGTCTCCTACGTCTAAATCTAATCTGTTTGCTAAATATTCAGAGATCAAAAGTTGTGTGTTGCCCTCTTCGGAAAAGTTGAGTGTATCCCCTTTTACTATATTTTTTTGTAAATATTGTTGGTTATAACTTTGATCCACTCCTTTCAATAATACGCCCTCCACTTGGCCATCAACATTCATAATGCCCGCTTTTGTCGCAAAAGGTGTGATATCCACGACTTGCGGTAAGGCTTCTAATTTTTTTAAATTTTCGGACGACAGTTGAATAGGCGTATTTTCGTAGGAAGCACTCAAATCATTTTTCGTGACGACAATATCCCCAAAGAACCCTCTTTGTTTCGCTATAATCTCCCGTTTAAAGCCATTCAAGATAGCTACAGATAAAATAATAGCGGAAATGGCCAGTGCCAATGCGCCAATAGTCACGCGGACAATCAGCTTCGAAAAAGTCCGATGCCCCATGAATGTAATCCGCTTAGCTAAAAAGTAAGGAAAATTCAAGGTGAATATTAATTTTGTAACTTCGCAAAGTTAATAATTTTTGTCACTTGAAGTTGGCTAAAAGACACGATATCATCAGGCGTATTTTTTTAATTTTTTACTATATACTATGCGGATTATTTTTATGGGTACCCCCGATTTTGCAGTAGCATCTTTAGAAGCTTTATTACAAGCTGGCGAAGAGGTTGTCGCTGTTGTTACCACACCTGACAAACCAGCGGGTCGTGGCCAGAAAATACACGAATCAGCTGTTAAGAAATATGCTATACAACAGGGATTGCCGGTATTACAGCCGGAAAAACTAAGAAATCCCGAGTTTATCACAGCATTGCAATCCTATCGAGCAGACCTACAAGTGGTCGTCGCTTTCCGTATGTTGCCCGAAGTGGTGTGGAATATGCCTCCTTTAGGTACCATCAATGTCCATGCATCGCTCCTTCCGCAATACCGGGGCGCAGCTCCCATCAACCACGCTATTATCCAAGGCGAAGCGCATACCGGAGTGACAACGTTTTTACTGCAACATCAAATAGATACCGGAAATATCCTCTTCTCGCAGCAAGTAGAAATTGCTCAGGAAGATACAGCCGGTATATTACATGATAAATTAATGGCTGCAGGAGCAGAAGTATTATTAAAAACAGTGGAAGCCGTAAGAAACAACGATATTCATCCGGTTCCTCAGGCACAGTTAGAAACAACCGTGTTAAAAACCGCTCCAAAGATCTTTAAAGAAGATTGTCAGATCCTATGGGATAGGCCTACAGATGAAGTCTACAACCAAATCAGAGGGCTGAGTCCTTATCCTGCAGCATATACTATATTAAACGATAAAGTTTTGAAAATTTTTGAAACAAAAAAAGGGCAATCACTAGGTGAAACACCGGGAACGTATAACAGCGATGGAAAAACTTTTCTGTCATTTGCAACACAGGATGGTTCGCTTTTGGTTACCTCTCTCCAACTCGAAGGCAAAAAAAGGATGCAAATAGAGGAGTTCTTAAGAGGATATCGTTTAGACTAAAAACTTTATTTTTCTTCTTCTATGTACTCCATAATATCCCCTGGTTGGCAATCCAATGCTTTGCAAAGTGCTTCCAGTGTGCTTAATCGAATTGCTTTCGATTTTTGATTTTTGATGATAGAAAGATTTGACAGGGTTATCCCCACGCGATGACTAAGCTCATTCAGGGAGACCTTTTTTTCAGACATAATCCTATCTAAATGAATTTTAATTGGCATAACTTCTCAATTTAAATATGACATATTGTGCCTAAAGGTAACAATTTTATGATCTAATATGTTTTATTGAATTTCAAAATTTTCATTCTCCTTTAAAATTAAAAACTTCATAACAAATACGTTACGGCATATGTTTTTAGAAAATGAACAAAACAAATCATACATTCTTACGTTTTACTTAATAACACAAGTGGAATTGGAATAATTTTTGCTATTAAAACAGCACCAAAGCCCTTATGTTAACTTCCTCATACAGAGTATTTAATTTACACTTATATGAAGGAACTATGGGTAAAAATCACTATTTTTGCAGACATTTCAAAAGAGAAAGGTATTTATACATTTAAATGAGACAGCTCAAAATTACACAATCCATTACCAATCGCGAATCTCAATCGTTAGATAAATATTTGCATGAGATTGGTAAAGTAGACTTAATTACCGCAGAAGAAGAAGTAATATTGGCACAGCGCATCCGTGAAGGTGACCAAGTTGCTTTGGAGAAATTAACAAAAACCAATCTGCGTTTCGTTGTTTCTGTTGCCAAACAATACCAGAATCAAGGACTCACGTTAGGTGACTTGATTAATGAGGGCAATTTAGGCTTAATTAAGGCAGCAAAACGTTTCGATGAGACAAAAGGGTTTAAATTTATCTCCTATGCCGTATGGTGGATTCGTCAGTCTATCCTACAAGCTATTGCTGAACAATCACGTATTGTACGTTTACCTTTGAATCAAGTGGGTTCATTGAGCAAAATCAGCAAAGCTTTTTCCAAATTGGAGCAAGAGTATGAGCGCGAGCCGTCTCCAGAGGAATTAGCTGATATTCTGGAAACTACGGTTGACAAAGTGTCAGACACATTAAGTAACTCAGGAAGACATGTATCTATGGATGCACCATTTGTTCAAGGGGAAGAAAACACGCTTTTGGACGTATTGGAAAATGCAGACCCAGATACGGATAGCATACTGATTGATGAGTCGCTATCAGAAGAGATCAAACGCTCGTTGTCCACCTTGACAGAAAGAGAACGTGAAATTATCGTCTTATTTTTCGGATTAGGAACCAACCACCAATTATCCTTAGAGGAAATAGGTGAGAAATTCAGCTTGACGAGAGAACGTGTACGTCAAATCAAGGACAAAGCGTTACAGCGCCTTCGCCATACGTCGCGCAGTAAAATTTTAAAATCTTATTTAGGCTAATTGCCTACACATTATGAGCAATGCGCAGCCTAAAAGCTGCGCATTTTTTGTATTAATCTCCTGTTACTTTTCATCCGGCAAAAGAATGAATTTAAACAAGTGGTCTTCTTTCAGGTACTTATTGGCGACCTCTTTGACAGATTCTACTGATATCTTGTCCAGATCCTCCAAATAACGGTTAATATAAGTTGGATCTTCCTCCCGCTGGTATGCCCCCGAAAGTTGTCCCATCCAGAACTTATTTTCTTTTAAAGAGAGTTCCAATTGACGTCTTTGCTCAATCTTGAATTTTTCTAAATCAGATGCCAAAGGACCATTTTGCTTCACTTTATTAATTTCATCCAATGCGGATGCGATCAAAGACTCATATCGATCTACCCCTGTACCGAATGATACGGTAAAACTATACCTATTTTTTGGATGCTTATTGGTGGATGCTCTTGCTCCGGTTCCGTATACCCCGCTTTCTTCTTCCCGCAAACGTTCAATAAGCTTAATACTCAACACACTTTCCAATGCGTTCATATTTAGATTTTCCATCTCGCCGTATAGATAATCCCCATAATACGTCAACATCACATTTGCCTTTTCTTCCTGACCTTTATGCACTATTTTTTCAAATCCTTGCTCCGGTTCGTAAAGCCCTAAATCCTTTGCTTCTTCCTTGCGGTCCAGCACCGGCAAAGCAGCGAGATAATTCTCCAAATAAGGCTTGATTTCCTCTACTGTAAACGAACCAACAATCGTAAATACGAAATCCGAAGCATCTGCAAAACGCTCCTTATAAATTGCCAACGCACGTTCTTTATCAATTTGCTTGATACCTTCCTCCGAAATAGGCATACGGCGGATACTGCCTTTATACAAGTTTTCCAAAATTGATTTTCGAAAAACAAAAGAGGGATCACTCTCTTGATTGCTGATCATAGACAACGATCTCGTGATGGTACTTTGGAATATATCATCCTCTATACGCGGTTCCGTAAAGTAACCGTAAATCAATTCGAAAGCAGTCTGGAGCCCCTCTTTATCAGCGTAACCTGACACTCCTTCACTACGTTCGCTTATATAGGGACTAATATTGACATTTTTTCCCGTCATATATTTACGAAGCTCGATCGTGTTCAGTTGACCTACACCACTGTTATTCACTAAATTAGCCGCTTGTGCAGCCGAAAAATATTCACTATCGTCATACAGAGAGGTTCCTCCTGGACTAAAAGCACTAATTAAAATTTCGTCATTTTTAAATGTAGTAGGCTTCAAAATTACCTTTACGCCATTTCGCAATGTCCATTCTTTGGTTTCTATTGCAGCAATATCCTTCACCGCAGCAATCTTGCCTGCTTGAGGTTCTTTCGATAGTAATGGCAAATCAGATACTTTATCGTCATATGCACTGATCTCCTCTCCCGCTACTTCGCCAAACCACATATGCACCTGTTGTTGGTTGGGAAGACTATCCTTTTCCTTATCGGGTGCCATAATAATAACATCTCGATTGGCATCCACATAAAAGGTCCTCCCGATCTCTTCTACCTCTTCCAATGTCAACGTAGGTAATAGCTGCTTATATAGTTTATACAAGTCTTCATTACTTAATGCAGGACTATCTTCCAGATAAAAATTCAAATATCGATTCACATAGCTATCCGATTTCTTCTTGTCACGCTCGATATAAGCTGTTTCATTATTCTTTTGAATACTAACTATTGCCCGTCCAAACTCCGTTTCGGTAAAACCATGTTGTTGCACACGCTCAAGTTCGCGCACCAACGCTTTGAAACCGCCTTCAAACTCGTTCGGCTTCGCTACAAAAAAAGCCGTGTAGGCATCCAGTCCGCCCAAAAACTCATCTATTCCCACGCTAGCCTGTATAAAAGGCGGATGGGCAGATTGCCCCAACTCGGAAAGACGCGCATTTAGCATATTGCTATAAACTGATTTTAAAATGCTTCTTCTAAAGTCGCGGACAGTCTCCACCTTCTCTTCGGGATGCTTTATAGAAATTTGTCCCACGGTATAGGTCATTTCGGGGTCTGTCACTGCTATAAACTGATTTTTGTCCAATAAAGGCACTTTATGCTCCACATGTTCGGATGGATTTTCGGGCGACTTTAAATCGCCAAACAACCGACGGACCTCCGCTTCGATTGCTTCCACATCAATATCACCGACAATAATCAACGCCTGCAAGTCGGGACGGTACCATTTTTCATGAAAACGCCGCAGCACTTCGTATGGAAAATTCCGGATAACATCTTCGGTACCGATCGGTAAACGATGGGAATACAGCGAATTGTTCAACATGATAGGCAGGTATTGATCGCGCATACGTTGCCTGGCACCGCGTCCTCCCCGCATTTCCTCCAGCACAACACCTCTTTCCTTATCAATTTCTTCATCCGTCAACAAAGCATCCTGTGCCCAATCCCGTAACACTTGAAGTCCATTTTTCAACAGTTCGGGATCGTCTGATGGAATGGGCAATTGGTAAACTGTTTTATCAAAGCTCGTGTACGCATTCAAGTCGCTCCCAAAACGTACGCCCGCACGTTGCAGGTAGTCCACCAGCTCATTTTTTGGAAAATGCTTCAAACCATTGAAATTCATATGTTCCATAAAATGGGCTAAGCCTAATTCTTCTTCTGTTTCCAAAATAGAACCGACTTTCGTTGCCAAATACATCGTAACACGATCTTTGGGCTCTACATTTTTACGGATGAAATATTGAAATCCGTTTCCCAGTTTACCTGTTTTAACTTCCTGATCAAAAGGCAAAGGTACCTCCCAAGAAAGCGTATCGAGACGGAGAATACTACGCGATTCCTCCAACATAATTGTTGGTGACGCTTGGCTAAGCTGAAACAAACCTGGTAATAAAAATGCAATTGCAATAGGTTTTATGATATTCATTAGCAATTTAATTTGTTGTTTATAAATAATCGAATATGGTAAACCTACAAAATTTCCATGATTTTCTAAACGAGGATTCACAATATATGGGATATTATCCGTCTGAAAAGAAAACAGCGTTTTCTTTTTGTGAAAACGCTGTTGGAAGAAGTGGTGTCCCCGACGAGATTCGAACTCATATCTTCAGAACCGGAATCTGAAATTCTATCCATTGAACTACGGAGACTGCGCTGGCAAAAATACTATTTTTTACCTTACTTTAAAATCGAAATGAAAAATATAAATGCCAACGTATATTTTTTAATGATGATGGCCATCTTCGGACACCAAATGAACCGCTACTTTCAGATCCAAATCGTTCGCTCCCGTAAATTGGGTGAAGTTTATATTGTTCCAATCGGCAGCAGTAATATTATCTTTTACACCCGGATTTAAATGGCGCATTACATAACGCAATGTAAAGGTATTCGTTTCTTTTAGAACCGTTAAATAACCTGTAACACCTACGTTTACCCGTTGATTATCCGCATTTCTATCTGCGTACACGTATTCCAGACTCCCCGCCTCCGCGCCGAGTATAAAAGCCTGATGTATATCGGCACGACTGACGAATGTCTGTTGCGTTTCGCGACCGGCAAAATCGGTAGCGAGCAATTCCAGCCGATAGGTTTTTCCAACTTCCAAATGCAAATGCGCATCAACCGGAGGCAGCATATCCTTGCCTGCAAACTTAACTTCTTCTATTTCAGGATCCGTTATATCGTTGTAATCATAGTGATCTCCATGCGCTTCACGTTCTACTTCTGTAAAAGTTAGTGTGGCTGTGCCCACTTCCTCTTGGTCTTCTTCTGGTATAGGATCATCCTTGGAGCATGATGGTGCAAAGAAAAGTATGCTAATGGCTAAAATAAAAATATTAATTTGTTTCATGATTTTGATAATTTTAAAATTGATAAGAAATTTTTACGTTTATATTTCTACCCATTTGATGGGTGAAATAACGAAATCGATCCATATAATCCTTATAGGAACGATTGAATAAATTTTCTACCGACAGCATAACATTCCAAGATGTGCCAGTATCCGTATCTGTTTTGATGTGCTTACTCGCCACGACGTCAAACAAATGGTAAGCGGGTGGCGGTGCGACATAATCCATTCCCTCCTCATATTGATTTTGCTTTGCGACAAAGCGATGTGCAAACTTGAGATAGCTTTCCGGCTGTGAATCACCCCAATAGGCCCATGAAAGTGCCTGTTGAAAACGTGCAGATGGAATATAAGGCAAATAAGTATCCAACTCCACATTACGCGCACGCACGATGGATGCACGCACATCATAGTGAAACGTATTTAGAAACGCATAGCGCAATTGCAAATCAGCACCATAAAAAAAAGCGTTGTGCTGTTGATAAGCGAACAGTGGAAAGGTACCTCGAATCGTTTGGCGAACAGCATCCGGGTTGGGCTGTGCATAAATATAATCGTATAGCATCTGCGCATAGACATCGGCCGTTGCTTGGAGACGTTCATCACTCCATATAAAAGCGTTTATCCATTTTAAGCCTTTTTCACTACGGAGATCTGGATTTCCCAGCTCATAAGTCGCACTTCCATGGTGTACGCCGTCGCTATACAACTCATTAACGGAAGGTGCGCGCCAGGCCAACCCAATATTACTTTTCCAGCTTAATTTGGGTGAAAAATGATAAAGCGTACCGACTGTTCCCGACGCATTGTGAAATCGACGAGTGTCTGTTAGAAGATACTGCTCTACTGTTCCATCATCATCGATAGCATCTCTTCGATAGCGATATCCCGCGATATCCAAATACTTGAAATCATAGCGACCACCTATTTCCGCGTGCCACCTATCAATGTGAAACTGGTGCACGGCAAATATGCCCACTGCGTAGCTGTCAAAATTAGGAATAATAGGTGTTGTACCCGTACCGGGCATATTATTATTGACCTGTATTAGCGATTGTACACCTATTGAGCTATGACCTTCCTTCACCACGACATCCAAGCTTTGTGTTGTCAATACCATATCCGCCATGGGAAGATCGTCTGATTCCACTCTTCGTAGATCGTATTCCCGACGATGGTTTCGTTGCAATCCATAGTGCATTTCCAATCGACGGTCAGCACGAAGTTGATGTTCCCACGACGCTTTAACCAGATCGTGCGTTACCTTTTGCCGAGGTGCTTCTATTTGATAACTAAAATCATAAGTTTCAAAAGGACGTCCATGGTCTATACGTGCTTGAATATCTTCAACCGTACCGATATGAGCACCCCGAAAGATGCCCAATTGTGTTCCAAAATGACTAAAATACAATTCCAGTTGATTTTTGTCTTTTTTATATTGCAATGTTCCGGCATAGTTGAATTCATCTACTCCCGTATTACCCAAGAAGTAATCGGCCGTTTTATAATTCCCCAGTTTTTTACCACTTGTTTGCATACGCCAACCTAATCCGGGCAAGGCTTTCACCGCCCCTTCCAAAAGCACATTTATCATTCCCCCACGTCCGTTCGACTGCCCTATCAAATCAATATTTCCTTTCCATTCTTTCTCTAAATCAATATCATTTGCCGACACAAGGATAACACCTCCCAACGCATCTGCCCCATATCGAACACCTTGCGCGCCTTTTACGACCTCCAGCTGGTCTGCGGTGAAAGGATCGATTTCTGGTGCATGCTCCATACCCCACTGCTGTCCTTCCTGGCGGACTCCATTGTTTAGAATAAGTATCCGGTTGCTGTGGAGCCCATTGATAACAGGCTTCACAATGCTGCTTCCCATCCCAATCGTAGACACGCCGGAAATATCCGTCAGCGATTCTGCCAAAGGTTTTCCTTTGTTTTCTTGCATCTCCTGCGTAGAGAGACGATGTATACTTTGGGATAATTCTCCACGACGCCCAATGACTTCCACATCTTGCAGATGAATGGAATCCTGTCTTTTCAAAAACGATGAACGTTCTTCTTGCCCCTTACCAGGGACGGCAAAAAGCCATAGCACCCAACACAGGGCTAAGCATTTGTATTGCATCTATTTAAAAATTTTTAAGAAATGTTATAAGAGCCTGTTTAAATTCTGATCATACAAATTAACAGGATCTAAATCTGAACGACGTGGGTTTATACGTGTTGCGGCGGGTCTTTGTTGCGTTGTAAACGTTCTATTCCATCCGGAAAAAATAAAGAATTTCTTCCATTACGTAGATTTATACACGTCTGTACCGCGATATCCGGCAACAAACTATCTACCGCAAAATGATGACTTACTTGATGTAAAACAAACCAACAAAGTGCGCATTCATCTGCATCGGGATGTTCTTGATGATCCGAAGATGAACAATCGTGATGGTGTGTAATATCATGCGTATAATGAAGCCCATTACTTGTTGACAACACCAGTAATGCCATGATCACACCTATAAACCGCCCTATCTTCGCTACCATAAGAAGCCACAAAGATAAGTAAATGCAATCATATTGCAAATTAAAGTTTACTTAGTTGCATTAACATCCGGAGGAGATTATGATCTTGGGTGGTATTGTGTGATAACAGACTGTAAATAATCTTTATCAATATGTGTATAAATCTCTGTGGTTGTAATACTTTCATGCCCAAGCATATCCTGTACGGCACGTAAATCCGCCCCCCCCTCTACTAAGTGAGAAGCAAACGAATGCCGAAAAGTATGGGGACTAATCGTTTTCGTAAGACCTATTTTTTTGGCCAGATCTTTAATAATAAGGAATACCATAACACGCGTTAACTGCCTTCCTCTCCTATTTAGAAATACGATATCTTCATATCCTGTTTGTATCGGAATATGAGGGCGTATTTCTTCCAGATATATTTTCAAATATTTAATAGCCTGCTGTCCGATAGGAATGAGACGCTCCTTATTTCCCTTTCCCTCAACTTTGATAAACTCTACATCTAAGTAAAGATTCGAAATTTTTAATGTCACCAATTCTGAAACACGCAAACCACATCCATACAATACTTCCAAAATGGCTTTATTACGCATGCCTTCTAATGTAGACACGTCAATAGCCGCAATTAGTGCATCTATCTCTTCGAGGTTTAGCACACTGGGAATTTTACGGTTTAACCGAGGGGATTCCAATAGTTCAGTCGGATTATCTTTCCGGTCATATTCAATCTGGAGGAATGCAAAAAAAGTTCGCAACCCGGAAAGAAGTCTGGCTTGTGTAAAAGGCGAAATGCTGAAATCATTGATAAAAACGAGAAATTGCTGTATAAACAGGGTATCTATTTGATCAAGCTCCTTTCGCTTAAAGCTACAATAGGCTTCCAACTTCTGCACATCATTCAAATAAGCAGCTATCGAATGGTTTGCGAGATTACGTTCCAATTGCAAATAGCGCTTGAAATCTTTTTTCACGAGATCCCATGTCATATGTGAATAAATTGTCTTTTTAATAGGCAGTATTTCATATGTATATAATTATCTACAAGTGTAAGTATTCATTTATATAAATGAATACTTACGGTTTGTCTTTTAAAGATCATATGGAATGCCCAGACTATATTCATCGGCGTTTGTGATTTGCAATCATGGACATTTCATATTATCAAAGGTAGTGAAAACAAATAATTTTCAATAACTTCGTCGTCATGGCAAAATTAATCAATCTAAAACCCCTTAAAGATTTCTTAGATTCAAGTACAGGTGGTGGCATCTTATTATTCGTATGTCTTATTTTATCATTAATTATTGCAAATAGTCCTTTATCGGAGGCATTTAACAATCTACTGGGCACCCATTTGGGCTTTGAAAACGCCAACATTCAGCTCCGATATAGTGTAGCCGACTGGATAAATGACGGACTCATGGCGATCTTCTTTTTATTAGTGGGTTTAGAGATAAAGCGTGAACTCGTAGAAGGTGAGTTATCTTCTCCCCGCCAGGCTGCATTACCCATATTAGCGGCTATTGGAGGTGCTTTGGTTCCGGCACTCATCTATACCTTGTTCAATGCAGGAACGGAGACGCATCACGGATGGGGTATTCCGATGGCAACAGATATCGCTTTTGCGCTGGCCGTTATTTCCATGCTTGGCAAACGAGCGCCTGTAAGTCTCAAAGTTTTCTTAGCAGCACTGGCTATTGTAGACGACCTATTAGCTATTCTGGTTATTGCCGTTTTCTATTCTACCGAACTTCATTTTACTTATCTCTTATATGCAGCCGCTATCCTCTTGCTCTTAGTTGCTTTTAATCGTTTTGGGGTGAAAAACCTGTGGATGTACCTCATCCCCGGTATTTTCATATGGTATTTTATCCATCATTCGGGTATCCATGCCACGATTGCGGGGGTTCTCGTAGCCATGACTATCCCAACAAACGATACCGACGTAGAATCTCCACTGGAGAAACTAGAGCATACCATCGCAAAACCAGTCAACTTTATCATCGTTCCTTTATTTGCCATTGCAAATACCGCTATCACGTTTCAAAGTGAAATGATCGGTGGGTTGACTTCACCTATGGGTCTCGGTATTATGATTGGGCTTTTCGTCGGCAAAACAGTGGGTATTTTTAGTACGTCGTTTCTATGTATAAAATCCGGCCTTGCACAGTTGCCTGATAAAGCAACATGGGCGCATATTGCCGGTGTTGGTATGCTTGGTGGAATTGGTTTCACGATGTCTATTTTTGTGTCATTACTATCTTTCAGTGATCCCTTACATGTAGAAGAAGCAAAGCTGGCAGTTTTGGTAGGTTCACTGCTATCGGGGCTGTTTGGTTACTTCTTTTTGAAAGCGTTGAGCAAACGACCGCACATATAGTAGAAAGAGGCAAGTTTTTCAAACTTGCCTCTTTCTGGTTTAAAAATCTATTTTATTTTAAAATACTGGCGTATTTTCTTGTTGATCCGGAGTCTCTGCAGGCACTTCAGCGTCCGTACTTGTCTCCGGCGCTTTATCAATCAACTCCATAAACTGATCCAGTTTCGGCGTAATAATAATTTGTGTGCGGCGGTTTCTTGCTTTTCCATCGGGCGTTGTATTATCAGCGACAGGATTATACTCCCCACGTCCTCCAGCTGTCAAACGTTTGGGTTCAACACCATATTGGTTCTGCAATGCTTGCACAACAGATGAAGCACGCAATACACTTAAATCCCAATTGTTTCGAATATTTTTCTGTGAAATAGGATCGGTATCTGTATTACCCTCAATTAGCACATCGTATTCTCTGTAATCTTGGATGATCTTCGCGATTTTACTAAGTGTCTCTCCGGCCCTTTCAGAGATCTCATAACTACCTGATCTATATAGCATATTGTCCGATAATGATATATATACCACACCTTTCAACACTTTCACGTCCACATCGCGCAACTCTTCGCGACTTAAAGAACGCGTCAGATTATTGGTCAAGACCAGATTAAGTGAATCGCTTTTGTTTTTGGTGTTCACCAGATGCTGGATATATCTATTCGATGCATTAATTTCATCAACCAACTTCGAGATATTCACATTTCCCTGCGTATTTTGGTTTATACTCATATCCAACGTTCCTTGCAAACGCTGTAATGCTTCACGTAAGGAGGCATTGTTTTTACGCTCCATAGCCAATTGCTCTTCTAAATTTTTAACGTTCGTCCGACTTTCTGCCAGTTGCATCTGGCTTTGTTGATAACGTTCGGTCAAATCCTGGTGCTGCATTTGCAATGCGGCATATCTTTTCTTCCCGCCACAACTCGCAAGGAATAAACCAGAAATCAGGACAGCCATGATGATTATTCTTCTATGTATCATAAGTTGACATTTTGTTTCTTAATATCAAGCATTGCAAAAGTAATGCCTAAAAAACGTTGAAACGGTGACGTTCTCTTAAAATTCATACCCGATACCGATTGTATAGGCACGATTCCGTTGCTCATACGCGGCTTGATCAGGAGCTACATCCGTCAACCCTCTTTGGTATCCTATATTTATCAAATATCCGGATCGAAGTTTATAACCAAAACTGACGCTCCAACCAAAATCAACCCCTTTTTGTGTACCATCATCGCCAAAAGAAAACTCCTGCTTCGCCGAACCACTGTAACTATCGGGAATATAATTTTTACCGAATAAACCAACCCCTGCATACCCCCCTACTTTCAGAAAAAAATTACTGGTATCCCGTAACGGTAACTTAGCCACCAGATTAACAGGTACTTGAAGCCAATACGTATGCTGCCGGACTTCTCGACTTCCAAATTCTGATTGGTTTAACACAGCTCCTAAGCCTGTTATAGCTAACCCTCCTTCTACACCAAAATATTTATTAGGAGATAACATTGCCCAGCCTGACACCTGACCATTATATGTTTTGGAAGCCGATCTTCCTACCCCACTACTGATGTTCTCCAACAAATAGATGGAACTGGTGGCACCTGCGGCAACGCCATAATTCAGTTTCCAGTCTTGCGCAACCGCCATATTTAGTATCGCCGACAGGAAAAAACAAATCGTATATATTTTTTTCATTTTCGAGCGCGTTTACATTACCATGGATTAGGGATAAATCGCCACATATCATAAAAAGGTGAAGTACCGCTACGGCCTGTTACCACGTAAGCAGCACCATCATGAACAAAAGAAACTGCCTGATGCCGTGATGAACCACCAAACGCCTGATGTTCTTCCCAGTAATCCCCCGATACCACGTAACTCCATGTAGACGTCGTCGGCGATCCGTTGTTTGCCGACAAACCGCCGGATATATAAGCATGTCCGTCTAAAACAAATACTGCCGGACTCAATCGGGTCAGATTATAGGTATAATCATCGTCACGACCAGAAAGATCTTCTTTCGGTGTCCATGTCGTTCCATCAAATGTATAAAAGGATGCAACATTCTGGTTATTACTGGTTCCGCCACCCAGATAAACCAAATCGTTCAGCACAAAGGTGAAAGCAAAAGAACGCTTATTAGGTGTACTCGCTATTTTCGTCCAAGTTCCACCGTCTGCACTCGGCGTATAACTATAAAAATCGTTAAAATCTTGTCCGTCCATATCTTTTCCGGTACCTACATAACCGATATCCCTCAGGGTAAATGCCACGGCACCGTAACGAGCATCACCGGCAAAGTCAGTGACACGCGTCCACGTATCGCCCACAGGGTCATATTCATAAAAGTCTTTAAACATAACGTTGGAGTTGGTTCCTAAGCCCACATATCCTTTTCCGTTCATCACAAAAGATACGGCATTGTTACGCGCTGCCCCGGGGAAGTCTTCCACACGTGTCCAATTTTCCTGAGCAGGGTTAAAACGCCAAGTATCCACAAATCTGTTTGAGCTCGTTCCATAACCCGTGGTGATATAGGTATAACCATCTATGGTAAAACTGGTGGCACCGCTTCTTGGAAGCCCCTCAAAATCTGCTCCTTTTGTCCATTCATCAGGATCATCATCGTCATCAGACGAACATGCCGCACCGGCAAACAACACAACAGTTAGTAAAAGCAATTTAATTAACCAATTCATATTTATTTAGTTTTTAGAATTTTACGTATAATACTTGTAATTTAATAGCAGGTCTACCGTCCTTTACGGCGATTTTCAAATGATCAACAGCAGATAGAAGACTCGTGGTCGGCAAAGCAAGCAAGAGGCTTACCGCTTCTTCTTCTACGCTATTTCGCAGGCCATTCATATACCCCGTTAAATCAAACACATATTTCCCGTTTGCTGCCCCTCCGGACTGACTACCCATTTGGTAGTAAGCTGTCTGTGTATCGCTCTGAAAGCTGTTGGGCAGGATCGAAACCGGCGTACCGTATCGATTTGCCTGCATAAGTATAAGGGCATCCGGCGGTGAAAAAATGTGCTCTTTCGACTGATCTGTTTCGATGATCAACTGGGCTTTGCTTATGGCCATGGCGCCATCATTCACAAATAGCCGGGCCGATGGGAATCTTAAACGCGTAACCACTCCCGTTAACCCCTGTAGGTAGGTACGGTTTCCGGTTAATGAGGACGCCAGGTTATCATTTTGGTTGGACAAATCTGCCAACGGCGTTCCTGCACGATCTATTATGATACGGTTAAATTGATGCGTAGCTGCCCCTATCGGAAAATTGATGACCCCTTCCTCCCGCATGCCATCATTTTGCGTTTCATAGGAATAATGAATTTCAAAGGCGACCGAATCCTTAAATCCGATAACTACCCCCTCACTCTCATCGGCGGGCACCAAGACCATCCCTTTTAGAAAATTGACAAAATCATCGTTGACCGTCAGCCTCGTATCTTCATTCACGGCCATATCGAAAAGGGTTTGCCCCAATTGGTCATCCAGCCTTATAGTTACCACCGTATCTTCCGGTGTATTGGGTCGAGGCCGAAAGGATACCGAGCCTAGTGATTCGCTATCATACGCAAATTCGCGATTGGCCAATAAGGTTGTGCCACCACTTGCGAATACCGGATACTCATCGTCTTCCAACGCAATCGGAAATTCGTAAGGCTCTATATCTTCGATTACACGGTGTAGATTGAATCGGGTTAATTTTGTCGTGTCGCCATAGGAATAGCCGTTGTAATACAGCGTAATAGATAACGAATCATAGCGTGAATTTTCCGGCAGGCTGCTTAAAGCGAGCTGCTCGTTCGATAACCTGAAATACGACCGCGATTCTACACGACCGAGATCTGCATCATCTATACGCCCGACCAGTAACACACCTTGCCCGGTAGTGGGTAGCGGATCCAAAAGAAACGTGCTGGCTTCCACCGTTAACGTATCGGCCCTATTAACACCGGCCGATTCATTGACGATCCCGACATCCAAACCATCCCCGCTACAGGCGCTCAAAAATTGCGAGACAATTATCCAAACACAATAGTGATAAACTGCTCTGAAACCATTCATATTTTGCTGATTCATATCCGCTACAAAACTGTGTATATTTAATGTTAACAAAGGTTTCACAGGGTTAAATATGGTTAAATCGAAAAGCAGGAAGATGACATGATAAACTTTTTGCTTTGTTTTGAAAAACAAATGAAGAAGATGGCATGCAAGATAGGGCAACATAATGAAATACAGGCTTAGATTATTATTTATCCCGTTGGTGGCATCGGGAACGGGGATTGTATTGCTTCTAAGTTCGTGGTTATATGGCAGCTACAACCAATACATCGAAAATACGGCGTCTACGGCAGAAAGGCTATTATTTGACGCTATACAGGAGTATGTTCAAGCGGCTTACCAAGGAGGCCAGGAAGACAGACAGACCATGAACAGACCTACGTTTCTTTTCGAAAAAGTATTGTATGATGAGCTTATAAAAATGTATCCAAATGTATCTGCAGATTCGCTTTCCCAAATCATGGAAAGAATAAAGCCGGCGCCGCCGAGACATGCTTTTTTAAAACCAGACGGGAGATTACCTCTCCGGCCGCCTCAACTTTTTCCGGGATTCCTGTTCAACTACGTGACTTTTGACACGACAACTTATAATGTTCTACAGCATCGAATAGGCGAGCTACTCTATGCAAACGATTTAAAGACCGATTTCAAATTGGACATTTTCACGGCAAAAGACGGGGAATTTATGGTTAGAACGCCTGTAAACTCTCTTTCGGGCACTACCCTTACCCTCCGCCCTTTACTCATTGATGCCCAGCAACATCGATTTATTACATTGACGCTAACTTTACCATGGCGGCAAGCTTTGTATAGTCTGAGCTGGCAGTTAAGCCTTGCGGTTATTTTAGTCCTTACGATTCTGGGATGTTTTGTGTACCTCTTCCGAACTATTTCCAAACAGGATAAACTGGCAGAACTCCGGAAAACATTTGTTAACCAAATGACCCATGAACTGAGGACACCGGTATCTACCGTCTATGCTGCCGTCCAAGCATTGCAAAACTTTACCGAAAAAGAGAATATCGAAAAACGAGCTATGTTTCAGTCTATTGCGCGGGAAGAGCTGGAACATTTATCCGACATGATCGATAACGTGCTGCAAATTGCTGAAGACGACCATGCCACCAGGAAACCGTTGCACTACGAATATGTCAAGATAGAGCAGCTCATCTCCAAATGCATAACCAGAATTCGCGTGGGCAGCTCTTCACAGGACATTCAATTTAATTATGAAAATTTTGCAGCGGGCCAAGTTCTGTGGGCTGATCAACTCCACTTGGGTAACGTGATCAGCAATCTATTCGATAATGCCATCAAATATGGATCAAAAAACATTCAAATTATGATCCAGGAAATTCGTGATGGAGAATTTATCGAACTATCCGTCTCCGATGACGGCATCGGTATACCCGACACCTATCATGATCTTATATTCGATCCCTTTTTCAGAGTACCAAAAGATGATAATAGCTACCAGAGGGGATTTGGTTTGGGACTGGCGTATGTTAAACAGATCATCCGCCAACATAAAGGCACCATAAAACTAAAAAGCAAAAAAAATAGCGGAACAACTTTTATTATCAGAATTCCAAAAAAACGTCAGCTATGATCGATGTATTACTTATCGAAGATGAAATTAAACTTGCACAAATTATTATGTTAAGTTTAGAAATGAAAGAATTTAACGTCCGGTTTGCGTCAACCGCTATCGAGGCTTTAGATTTATTCCATAAAAAGAAACCGGATGTTATTGTATCAGATGTTATGATGCCGGGCATGGATGGCTTTACATTGGCTTTAAAAATTAGGGAGGAAGATCGTACGACGCCAATTTTGTTCTTAACGGCACTAACATCGACAGAAGATTTACTTAACGGCTATGATGTAGGCGGCAACGATTATCTAAAAAAACCTTTTGTCATGGAAGAATTGATTGCGAGAATCGGTTCCATGGCCAATATAAAAGCTAGAAATATAACCGCTGATTCCACCAATATCGGTAAATATACATTGAACGCCAGACGACAAATATTGCAGCTCGGAGATGACACCATCGATCTATCATACAGGCAAAGTGTATTGCTCAAAATGCTATATGAACATCGTAATACGGTGCTGGAACGCGATATTATTGTCGAAAAATTATGGAGTAAAAAACCCGTTAGTCCCAGCCGAAGTCTCGATGTATTGATATGTAGGTTAAGAAAGTATCTGATCAAAGATCCGAGCATCCAAATTAAAAACATTAGAGGTATTGGCTATAAGATGATGATATAGCTATAATTGCATGTAAAAGGAAATTTATCTAAGTTTAAACAAAAAAAAACGATGAAGATCCTTTCTGCTACAGATATTTATAAATGGGAACAAGCGACGATGGCGAGTCAGCATCTTGCCCCAGCTACATTAATGGAACGAGCGGCAGATGCTTTATCGCAGGCGATACAGCAGTATGTTGGTGAACGGCAAGCTTCTTTTGTGATCTTATGCGGCTTTGGAAATAATGGTGGAGATGGATTGGCGGTTGGGCGAATGCTATCCCTTGCCGGACATACCGTTAAAATCTATTTATTAGAACATACTTCCTACAGCACGGAAAACAAAATAAACCAGCAACGCCTCCACGAAATGGGTATACCTATTTCTTCGCTGAGCCCCAAAAGTATTTTAGAATTTCCGACAAAAAGTATCTTGATTGATGCGCTATTCGGTTACGGTTTATCTCGCCCGCTGGATGAACACTGGAAACCACTTCTTCACCAGATAAACACCGCTTCCAACCCTATACTTTCTGTCGACATCCCCTCCGGACTTTTTGCAGACAGGCCTACACCTGCCGATGTACCTATTGTACAAGCCCACATCACCTATACTTTTGCCTGTCCTAAACTGAGCCTCCTGTGTCCGAAATACGCTATTTTCACAGGTAATTTCCAGGTATTGAACATCGGGTTAGATAAGAATATAGAAAACACATTATCAACTCGTTATCGATACACACAGAAAGAAGATGTGCAGCTTATGGCAAGTCCGTTATCGAAGTTCTCTCATAAAGGCACATATGGGCATACGTACATTGTAGGCGGACATTACGGTAGTATTGGCGCCATTATCCTGGCAAGCAAAGCGGCATTAAGAACAGGCTGTGGACTGGTGACGGCATACATTCCAGCTTGTGGTTATTCCATATTACAAAGTGCATTTCCCGAAGCACAGGTACAAACAGATCCGCTCGAAACACATATCAGCATGTTTCCCGAAAACATTACAGATTACCAAGCCGTCGGCATCGGCATGGGTATGGGGACACATCAAGATACAGCGGGAGCCTTACGTAAATTATTGGAGTGGTTCCGACTGAAACCCAAAACACCTGCCCTGCTATTCGACGCAGATGCTATAAACATACTGGCCAAAAATCCGGATTGGCATGCACTCATCCCACCAAATAGTATTTTGACGCCTCACCCTAAAGAATTGGAGCGTTTAATCGGTTCATGGCAAGAGGACTTTGAAAAAATCGAAAAGGCCCGAGATTGGAGTCATCGTCACCAACAGATTGTCGTCATAAAAGGAGCAAATACCGCTATTGTTTTACCCGATGGTACCGTACACTTCAATTCAACAGGTAACCCGGGTATGGCCACGGGGGGTAGTGGCGACGTACTTTCTGGCATCATCACTTCCTTGTTGGCCCAAGGCCACACAGCAGTTGATGCGGCTTTGCTGGGCGTATACCTACATGGTTTGGCGGGCGATATTGCCGCGTTGTCTATCCACGAAAAAAGCATCACAGCGACCGATATTATTACACACTTATCTGGTGCATGGCAGCACCTACAAAATCCCCATGTTTAACAGAGACAAATTCCACTTGACCGTGATTAAACTAAACATACCATATACCTTATTAATTCTTCTACCATTCTTTATAGCAAGCCCGGTACACGCCCAGCTTATGAAAGCCAAAGAAATATTCAGTAAGGCCGATTCCCTTCGAGGCACACTGACACCTTTCCGGACGTGTTATGACATAAAATATTACCATCTTGACATCAAAGTAGATATAAACAATCGCTTTATATCTGGAAGCAATTTATTTAAATTTGAAGCAGTTGAAAATTTTGAAAGATTACAATTCGATCTTTTTGATAACCTTTCGGTAGACTGTGTGGAGTACCAAGGGAAAGAATTGCCTTTTGAGCGATCCTACCATGCGGTTTTCGTAAACTTTCCAAATACAATTCCGAAAGGAAAGATAGACTCTTTCAAGGTCTATTATTCGGGTACCCCCATTGCAGCAACCCGTGCACCGTGGGATGGCGGTTTCGACTGGAAAAAGGACAGTAAAGGAAAACCTTGGGTGGCAACTACTTGTCAGGGTTTGGGTGCAAGTGTATGGTGGCCGAATAAAGACCATCAGTCTGACGAAGTAGATAGTATGTTGATTTCTGTCGCCGTTCCAAACGATGTTATGAATGTATCGAATGGCCGATTGGTAAAAACCGAAAAGTTAGATAAACACTACACCAAATATCACTGGAAAGTACGCAACCCGATAAACAACTACAACGTGGCCTTGAATATTGGAGATTATACACATATCATGGAAACCTACCTAGGCGAAAAGGGACCGCTTTCCGTTGACTATTATGTATTAAAGGAAAACAAAAATAAAATCAAGCATTTACAGAAAAACACGAAACAAACGCTTGAGGCCTTCGAGTATTGGTTTGGACCTTATCCCTTTTATGAAGATGGTTATAAATTGGTAGAAACGGCGCATCTGGGCATGGAGCATCAAAGCGCCATTGCCTACGGCAACAAATTTCAGAACGGATATTTAGGTAAAGATGGTTCAGACACCGGTTGGGGGTTGAAATGGGATTTCATCATCGTCCATGAGTCCGGTCACGAGTGGTTTGGCAACAACATCACGGCAAAGGACCTAGCCGACATGTGGATACACGAGAGTTTCACCAATTATTCCGAGGCACTTTTTATTGATTATCATTATGGAAAGGAAGCTAGCCAAGCGTACGTAAACGGTAACCGAAAAGGCATTTTGAATGATAAACCTTTGCAAGGGCCCTATGGTGTCAACAAAGAAGGATCGGGAGACATGTATCTGAAAGGCGGCGTGTTACACAACATGATCCGGACCATGATAGACGACGATGAGAAATGGCGTTCCATCCTTCGCGGACTGAATAGCAAATTTTATCATCAGACGGTAGACTATAACGATATTTTAACCTATCTAAATGAGGAATCGGGCATCGATTTCACAAAGATATTTGAACAGTATGTTCAGCATAAAAGTGTTCCGGTACTGGAAATTCTACAACGAAATAATGGAGAAGTGTTTTGCCGTTGGATTGCAGAAGTACCGGACTTTAAAATGCCTATTCACATCGGAAAAAAAGGGCAGTCCAAAACACGTTATGAAATCAACGCTACCTTTCAGATTTTACCCATAAAAGTGGATAATACCGAAGAACTGGATGTTGATACATTTAATTATTATATAGGGGTGGTAGAGTGTAGATAAAACCATTTTTTTTATTTAGGTTTGCATTAAATTTGAGAAACAAGACAATATAATTGCATGGGGTTATTTAACTGGTTTACGCAAGAAGTTGCTATCGATTTAGGGACAGCAAACACCTTAATTATACATAATGACAAAGTAGTAGTGGACGAACCTTCTATCGTTGCTTTTGACCGCACAACCAACAAGGTGATTGCTATCGGAAGACAAGCGATGCAAATGGAAGGTAAAACACACGACAATATAAAAACGGTAAGGCCATTGCGCGATGGTGTTATAGCAGATTTTACAGCTGCCGAGCATTTAATTCGCGGAATGGTAAAATTAGTGAACAAAGGTAAGTCTTGGTTCTTTCCATCGCTGAGGATGGTCGTTTGTATTCCCTCGGGTATTACGGAAGTAGAAAAGCGGGCGGTACGCGACTCAGCAGAAATTGCAGGAGCCAAAGAGGTCTACTTAATTCACGAACCTATGGCTGCGGCAGTCGGCATAGGTATCGATGTCGAAGAACCTGTCGGTAATATGATCATCGATATCGGCGGGGGTACCACAGAAATTGCGGTTATTGCCCTGTCTGGTATCGTTTGTGACCAATCGATCCGCGTTGCTGGCGACAATTTTGATTCGGATATCGTACAATATATCCGTCGTCAACATAATATCATGATTGGAGAACGCACTGCCGAGAAAATCAAAATTGAAGTGGGAGCAGCTCTTCCCGAGCTATCAGATCCACCGGCGGATTTCGCCGTACAGGGTCGAGACCTCATGACGGGTATTCCGAAACAGATTACGGTGTCCTATACGGAGATAGCCCACTGTTTGGATAAATCCATTTCGAAAATAGAAGAAGCCATTTTAAAAGCGCTGGAAATTACACCTCCGGAACTATCCGCAGATATATATCAAACCGGTATATACCTCACTGGTGGAGGGGCATTATTACGGGGCTTGGACAAACGTATACAAGCGAAAACAAAACTTCCGGTACATGTTGCCGAAGATCCGTTACGTGCCGTGGTAAGAGGTACGGGAATCGCGTTGAAAAATATTGGTCGGTTTAAATTTTTAATGCAGTAAAAGCATTATAATTCATTGATATATACGCGATATAGACGAACTGGTCGTTTATATCGCGTATTTGTTGGCAGCTAAATAATAGAAACCAAAACACATGAGAAACCTTTGGCTATTTCTGGTTAGATATAACGCTATATTTTGGTTTATTCTCTTTTTTGTCGTATCCATTATTTTAGTTGTGCGTCATAACAACTTTCAACGTTCTTCCTTTATCAGTTCATCCAATGTTTTTATAGGTTCCTATTACAAACAAGTAAACTCTTGGAAAAGCTATCTTTCGTTAAATGAAACGAATGAAGAACTGGCTGCTGAAAACGGCATGTTAAGGGAACAAATCCAAAGCCTCCTCCAGGCGGATACGACGGCAGATACCGTCCGTATTATAGATTCCATCGAACAGGGCCGGTATGCTTTTATCGTAGCAAAGGTTGCCAACAACAGTATTCACCAAAAGAACAATTATCTTACGCTCGACAAGGGTTCGGCCGATGGTGTAGAGAAAGGGATGGGTGTCATCACCTCCAATGGCGTTGTCGGCATTGTGCTTCAAACTTCACCTCATTTCAGCTCCGTACAGTCACTTTTACATCCGGACACGAGGATTTCCGTTACATTGGACAGCTCTGAAGTTATTGGCTCCCTTGTATGGGGAAGTAGTATAGATCCCCGCTACGGTGTGGTAAGAGATATCCCGAATCACGTTAAGGTTGAACAGGGTGAAAAAGTATATACCTCTGGTTTTTCGTTATTCCCCGCAGGTATTCAGGTCGGAAAAATAGTGGAAACAGGTATAACATCTGGAGAGAGCTTTTTAGATCTTAAAATAGAACTATCTACGAATTTCAGCAATCTGCATCATGTATATGTGGTGAAAGATTTACTGATTAAAGAAAAAGAACAACTAGAAGCTGACAGTCAAGACAATGGGTAGCGTAATAATTATAAATATTGTCCGATTTATTATCATGGTTCTACTGCAAGTAGTCTTATTTAAAAACATAGGCTATTACAATATGGCGACCACTTACCCCTATATTTTCTTTATTTTCCTTTTACCAATAGGATTACCAAATTTGTTGCTGTTTCTAATTTCCTTTTTAACAGGTTTGACGATAGATGCTTTTTATGATTCTGTTGGCGTACATGCCGCAGCATGTGTTAGTCTAGCGCTATTTCGAATATTCTTCCATAAAATCACCATAGAGGTCGAACTGAAAGAGTCGTTTAACACACCTTCCTTGGGGGTGATGGGTACCAAATGGTTTCTATCCTACGTGTTTTTTGGCGCCGTTGTACATCATTTCTTTCTTTTTCTTATAGAAACATTTACATTTTCTAATTTTCTATATACACTGGCAAGTACTATTTTAAGTAGTATATTTACAACTTGTATCATTCTACTGGTAAGTTTGCTGGTTTATAAAAGAAAGTCACGTATTGGTAGTATTTAAAAAGGTTAGCATACGCCTCTAACTTTTTAACAATAAAAGGAACACACGGTTCATGAATAGTTTTTTCGCTCGTAAGTTTGTTGTTCAGGGAATTTTTATTGCTATAGCGATCGTTATAGTAGCTCGTCTATTTTATATTCAGGTTATTGACAAATCTTATTTATTATCAGCAAATCATAATGTGTTACGTAAAGTCGTTGTGTATCCTGCAAGAGGGGTAGTGTTCGACCGAAATGGCAAAGTTTTGGTACAAAACGAGCCTGTATACGACCTGTTGGTGACACCTATCGAGGCAAAAGAAATTGACACAGCACTTTTGTGTCAGCTTATTGATATCGATCGCGAAGGATTCCAGACAAGAATAAATAAAGCGCGTTCCCACTCTCCTTATCGTCCGTCTATATTTGAAAAACAGTTATCTGCAACTACTTATGCACAGCTGCAGGAGCATCTATATAAATTTCGAGGTTTCTATGTACAAAACCGGACTGTCAGGAGTTATCCGGACAGCATCGCCCCACAACTTCTGGGCTATATACAAGAAGTTAACGATAAAGATATTGAGCGGTCGGAAGGCTTTTATCGTCCGGGCGACTATATCGGCGCGAGCGGCATCGAGCGTTCTTACGAAGAGCTTCTACGTGGACAACGGGGGGTTAAAAACCAAATGGTAGATGCACTTAATAGACCAAAAGGCTCTTTCATGGAGGGCAAGTATGACACCCTTGCCGTCGCTGGTGATGGCTTGGTTTCGACGATTGACCGTGATCTGCAAGTGCTGGCGGAAAAGCTCATGAAAAATAAAATGGGCTCGGTGGTTGCTATCGAACCCGCGACTGGAGAAATCTTAACTTTTGTCAGTGCACCATCCTACGATCCGAACTTGATGGTAGGAAGACAAAGGGGCAACAACTACATGAAACTTTTACGGGACGAGACACGCCCTTTGTTTATCCGTCCTATCCAAGCCTCCTATCCTCCAGGATCGGTTTTTAAGGTGGTTGCTGCGTTAACGGCGCAACAAGCGGGTGTTATCGACGAAAAAACAATTTTTTATTGCCCTGGCGGATACCGTTACGGTGGAGGGCGTGCTATCATGCGTTGTACACACGTAGATGGTGCCACCAGTTTGATAAAATCCATACAAACATCTTGTAACACGTATTACGGGTACACCTACGCACGCATGATCGACTCACGCGGTATGTCGGGACCAAAAGCGTACGATCTTTGGCGCGAAGCGTTAGGCAAATTTGGTTTAGGCCATACATTAGGCATAGATCTCCCCGGGGAAAAACCAGGTTTAATCCCGACTTCCGACTTTTATACCAAACGTTATGGTAACGACAAATGGCGTTCAAGCTTTAATATTTCTTTGTCTATTGGGCAAGGTGAAATGGGTATTACCCCACTACAGATGGCTAATGTAATGGCTATCGTTGCCAACCGCGGCTTTTATTACCGACCGCACCTCGTAAAGGCAATTGGCGAAAAGGGTATTGTAAAAGACGAGTTTAAGGAAAAAATAAGTGCCGGTGTGGATGCTAAATATTACGAACCCGTGATTGAAGGGATGAGCCGGGCGGTGAATGTTCCGGGTGGTACGGGATACCGGGTACGCGTGCCCGGCGTGGAAATGTGTGGCAAAACTGGGACCGTACAGAATCCACATGGTGAAAATCATGCCGTATTCTTTGCCTTTGCACCACGCGAAAACCCGAAAATAGCAATTGCCGTGTTTGTAGAAAATGCTGGATATGGTGGTACTTGGGCGGGTCCGATTGTCAATATGCTGGTCGAAAAATACCTGAAGGATACTATTTCCTTATCAAAATACGATCAAGATCGAATCTTAAATGCTAATTTTCTTCCTACACCAAAGGAAAAAAAAGTAGAGGAACTAAATAAAAGTACGTCGACTAGTAAGCCAACAGCGCAACCTACCGCACCCAACAATAAGACAATGGAGCCGCGGCGTGAACTTTATGTACACCACAGTCAACTAAGAAAGGACCATCCATAACATGAAAGAGAAAAGTTTTTTTGGACGTATCGATTGGTTCACTATTTTATTGTGGTTCTCTCTCTGCCTGATTGGCTGGTTTAATATCTATGCTGCCGTTTATGACCCCGAGCAGCCTAGTATTTTCAGCATGGCAACCAATTATGGCAAGCAATCTATTTACATTTTCACGGCTGTAATTATCGGGTTTAGCATTCTGATTATAGACGCTAAGTTTTTTATTTCAGCATCCCCACTCATTTATATTGTGGTTATTTTTTTATTGATATTGGTATTGATTATTGGTCGGAATGTCGGCGGGAATCAAGCTTGGATACCACTAGGCAGCTTTCGTTTACAACCTTCCGAATTTGGTAAACTAGCCACTTGTCTACTCCTGGCCTCCTATCTTAGTTCCCAAACCAATAAAAATCCAAATACCAAAACCCTACTTATTGGTGCCTTGATTATTCTGTTCCCCGTCGCATTGGTCATGCTCCAACCCGACACCGGTTCCGCGCTTGCATTCTTCGCACTGGTTTTTGTATTTTACCGCGAAGGTTACGTCGGCAATACACTCTTGCTATTAGGTGGTCTCGCCATTCTTTTATTTATATCCGCGCTGCTTATTAATCAATGGATTATTATTAGTATACTGGCACTGATTGCAGGGTTATTCATTTATTTGCTACGCAAAAAACGCAAATATATCATCAACGTTGGCTTACTTTTTCTTGGATGTAGTGTGTATGTACTTTGTGTTGATTATGCTTATGAACATATTTTACAATCACATCAACGCAATCGGATTGATGTTATTTTAGGAAAAATACACGATCCGCGTGGCGAAGGATATAATCTCAATCAGTCCAAAATCGCAATTGGATCAGGACAGCTACTGGGTAAGGGTTTTCTCCAGGGAACACAAACCAAATATAAATTTGTCCCAGAACAAAGTACCGATTTTATTTTCTGTACCATTGGCGAAGAATGGGGATTTGTGGGTTCTACGTTTGTAATAGCCATCTATCTTGCACTCCTGCTCCGTTTAGTTAATATCGCGGAACGCCAACGAACAGCTTTTGCACGGATTTATGCCTACGGCGTCGCTTCTATCCTATTTTTCCATTTCTTTATCAACATCGGCATGACGATCGGTATAGTTCCTGTTATTGGTATTCCCCTCCCCTTCATCAGTTACGGTGGTTCTTCTTTATGGAGCTTTACTATACTGTTATTTATTTTACTATGCTTTGACTCCAGTCGTAAGGGTTTGAATGGTTAAATAATTTCAATATCTTTAACACACGGAACAGCAAAGCACGATATGATAAAAACAATTGTTAAAGAACATCCTCTCAAAGATATTACACTCGATTTTGATGACGAGATCACACCACCATCGTTTGAACAGGAAGCGTTGCAATCCTATTATGAAGCTCATGATAAAACTTGGGAAATCAAAGCACACGTCACCGAAATAGAACGTAAATTAAAGACGGTAGACGATATCATTGCAGACCTCTCTTTTCGCCGTTTAGGCATCGAACAGGAGCTGGAAATACTAGAAGACTGGCTCGGTGTTACAGAGCTGGAAGACAAAGAACTTTTTGACGGAGAAATCACCATCGATATCGGAACATTCTTTGCGGTTTGTGACAAACACAACGTGGACATACAAAATCTCTATGAAAAAGTAGTTGACCTGACGGAAATCTATAATCGCGATATAGAAAATATCTACGAAGATGACGCCGTGATTGACCCTACTTATTTCAATGCACTCGATGAAGTATACCCACGCTATGAAGAGGTATCTGTCCACACCGTATCGTTGGACGATGATCATCAGGCGTTTCTAGAAGAATACGGGAAAGTAGAAGAATTTTTCTTTCATTACACCGAATTAGCAAGGGAAATATTTGATAAATACAAGAACTTGGTTGAAACGACTCAAGTTGTGTATCGACGGGTTGAAGTAATCGATCAATTACTAAGAGACAAATTAAAAAGAGAAGGAAAGTAACCAATACAGCTAAATCCTTTCCAACACAAACCGTATGACCTTGTCTATAATCTCTTTAGGGTTATCCACGAAAGCATCATGTAGCCTACTGGCAAGGATCGCGTTAATAGAAAGTGCATGGTGGCCAAACATATTTGCTAGCGCATAGATGCCTGCCGTTTCCATTTCTAGATTCGTAATAGATCTTCCCTCCAACTGAAATGCATTCGCTTTTCGTATAAGATCGGGATACACATTCCTTGTTCTCATGGACAGGTCTTGTCCATAAAACCCCGGTGCCGTCATGGTTATACCTTTTGGAAGATCACGAGCTATCCGATGGAGCAACTTTTTACTTGCGCTGCCAACGTAAGGCGTAAAACCTAACTTATCAAAATGGTTCATTACGGCATGTTGAATCGCTTTTTCTTCTTCCGAATAATTCTTTACATAATATTGCATCAACGTATCAAAGCCGATTGCATATTCACTCGCCAAGATGGTACCTAACCGAATATCACCTTGTATTGAACCAGAGGTTCCGATACGAATAATATCTAGGCTCGTTAATGGCGATCTCAATGCACGCGTTCCAAAGTCGACATTGACCAATGCATCAATTTCATTGAAAACGATATCAATATTGTCCGTACCGATCCCTGTAGAAATAACAGAGATACGTTTATTTCGTAACAGACCTGTATGGGTGATGAATTCCCGTTTTCCCTTTTTTACATCGATTTGGTCGAAATAACGAGATACCTCTCCCACTAGATTAGGTTCACTCACAAAAACGATGGTGGATGCCAAATCTCCTGGCAATAGATTAAGGTGATAAGTACTCCCGTCGGCATTAAGTATTAGTTCTGAATCAACTATCATAAAGTATGAAGATATGCATAATGAACACCATCTAACTTGTCGAGCTTTTGGATAATCTGGTTAACGAGTAACTTCCTCACTTCAACATCCATAGAACAGTTGTTATCGAACTCTTGTTTTAAAATAGGCAAATTTTCTTCTTTTACTAAACGCATTACATCATTCATCTGTAGATAATCAAACGTAATCCGATAAATATCATTGACAGTTTTCGTGACAATTTTTCCAGCCCCCAGTGCTTCTTGCGTAGCTGTTTTATAAGCATTTATTAATCCTGGAACGCCCAATAATGTACCACCAAAATAACGCACTACAACAACCAATATATTGGTGACATCGTAGGACAGTAGGGTGTTCAAAATGGGACGACCGGCAGTTCCCGACGGTTCGCCATCATCGTTCAACCGAAAAACAGAACGATCTGGTGTCAGACGATATGCCCAGCAGTGATGTCGCGCTTTAGGATGCAAAGCCCTCAATTCAGCAATAATATCTTTGAGGGCCGCTTCCTCCCCAAAAGGATAAGCATAAGCGATAAACTTACTTCCTTTGTCCTTAAACACCCCCTCACAGGGTGCTTCAATCGTTAAATACGTATCTTCAAATAGACTCACAGATATGCGATAATTAAAACGGAAATCAAAGCTAACACCAATCCGATCCTATTCAACATGGTCAATCGCTCCGCAAAAAAGCCGACACCGACAACCGCCCCCAACAGGATAACGCCAATATTCATTCCTGTAAACACAATCGAAGGACTGCTAGATAAAGCCTGATGGGCTTTCATGTAAAATAGGATATTCCCAAAGTTAAACAATCCCAGAAGGATTCCCCAAATTACGGCTCTATATTGTATACGTTCTTTTTTTACCACAACACGATATACAAGAAAGCCGAACGCCACAATCATCGCCAATACAAACACCAATAACATCGAATAAGTGTAGGACACCGCCCGATATAGGGCTACTTTTTTAAATAGAATATCGATAACCCCCATTCCAAAAAACACGGCAATGGCATAACTCCATGTACCTTTTTTAGCTATCACACCTGTTTTTTTCCAACCGATAGAACACAAAATGGCGGCGATACCAATCGCTATTCCGACAAGTTTGTTGATTCCTATTGCTTCATGGAAAATGAAAAAGGCTGCCAATAAGGGAATGAACAACGATAAACGTTGGGCAATTTCTGTTTTTACAATACCACTATATTGGATCGCATAAGCAATACACAAAAATATGGTCGGTAAAAGCAGTGCCAGCGACAAGTATAAATCCCAAGGCAATACACTTAAGGGTACCGCTGCTGCTGCCGGTTTCAGGAACAATACCGTGGCTAACGCCGCAATGGGATAATTCCACACAATAAGATGGAGGTGCTGAATGCCCTGTTTATTGGCGAGTTTGATAATAACCGATACGGTCACGCTGCAAATAACACTAATGAGTACGTATATCATAGTATAAAAGGAGATATGCCGACAAAGGAATGAAATTATGCGTTCTTCTCCAAGCCGGACTAGAATTCAATTCTGAACCGGTAGCCCCATCTCTTCTACAAGGGTTTACTTTTGTGCAAAAACAAAATAAATACTAGGATATGAGGAATAGAGAAGCATTGCGCCATGATTGGACAAAAGAAGAATTGTTAGCTATTTACAACAAACCAATCTTGGAACTGGTATATGAAGCCGCAAGTGTCCACCGCATTTGGCACAAAGCCGATGAAATACAGCTGTCAACGTTACTATCGGTAAAAACGGGAGGCTGTCCGGAAGATTGTTCCTATTGTGGACAAGCGGCCCGTTATCATACCGACATCAACGTACAGGCATTATTGCCCACGGAAACGGTCTTGGCACACGCAAAGAAAGCAAAAGAGAATGGCTCTTCCCGCTTTTGTATGGCAGCCGCTTGGCGCGAAGTCCGTGACAATCGGGATTTTGACCGGATCATCGATATGGTAAAGGGTGTTAACGAACTGGGGTTGGAAGTATGCTGTACATTAGGCATGCTCACAGAGCATCAAGCTAAACGACTACAGGAGGCAGGGCTCTATGCCTACAATCACAATATGGACACTTCTGCTGAATATTATGAGCAGATCATCTCTACCCGTCAGTTTGACAATCGTCTTAACACGATTCATAATGTTAGAAAAGCAGGAATAACTGTATGTTCCGGCGGGATTATTGGCCTAGGCGAATCGAGGACGGATAGAATATCGATGTTGCTCACCTTAGCTAACATGGACATACACCCAGAATCCGTACCGATCAATGCTTTGGCAAGAGTAAAAGGAACACCACTCGAAAACAACCCTAAAGTTGGTATATGGGAAATGGTAAGGATGATTGCAACGACACGGATCGCCATGCCGGGATCCATGGTCAGGTTAAGTGCTGGACGCCTGGAAATGACCGAAACAGAACAGGCATGGTGTTTTTTGGCTGGAGCAAATTCTATCTTCACCAGCGACCGGGAGACGCTTTTGGTCACCCCTAATCCCTGTATCACAAAAGACATACAAATGCTCCAAAATCTAGGACTAAAACCCATGAAAAAATAGATAAAAAAATCAAATTTTATGACACCAAAAACATAAAAATAATGCAAAAAATTTCATAAAAAAATGTTCAATAAAACAATTATAAAAAAATAAAATGCTTGAAAACAAATATTTACAAAAACAAAGCAAAAAATACGAGTTAAAAATTTCAATAAAAACTACCCAATTTATAATCAAAAATTCAGCTATTTATTACCCATAAAAACGACACAAAAAACAAATATTTTTAAATTTATTTTGTATATATAAAATAATAATTCTACCTTTGGATTATAAAATTTGAGACATGATAACACACCATACATACTTCTATTTTAACAACTTTTACTTTAAGAGGTAAAACCGGGAGTTTGTATATTTGTGTGAAATAAACAAAAAAGTCCCGGATTACATTCGGGACTTTTTTATTGTGACATAACAAGATTAAAATAATTGGATGAAAGAGGAATAAATAGATGAAAACAAAAATTGCAATACAGGGCGTTAAAGCCTCCTTTCACGAAGAAGCGGCGCATAAATATTTCGGTGACGATGACATTGAAATCTTAGAATGCGAATCTTTCAAGAAGACCTGTGAAATGTTGAAACAAGGCAAAGCGGATTATGTGGTCATGGCCATAGAAAATGCTATTGCAGGTAGTATCTTGCCTAATTACAATCTGCTTCGCGATTATAAATTTCATATCATTGGCGAAGTACATTTAAATATACAGCAAAATTTACTGGCACTACCCGGCACGAAGCTTTCCGATATAAAATTTGTAGAGTCCCATCCGATTGCCATTCGTCAATGTGATGAGTTTTTGAGTGATTATCCCGAATGGACGGTAAAGGAAGGCATGGATACCGCCGCATGTGCCAAAAGCATTATTGAGAACAAATTAACCAATACCGCAGCAATTGCGAGTGTGGCAGCAGCGAAATTATACGGCTTAGAAATCCTGGAAAAAAGAATCGAAACCAACAAGAAAAACGCAACACGTTTCTTGATTCTCTCCAACGAGATTATCGAACAAAAAAATGCAAACAAAGCCTCACTATCTTTCCAAACAGGAAATAGCGTAGGTGCTTTAGCCAACGTATTACAGTGCTTTGCAGAGCAAAATGTAAATCTGAGCAAAATTCAATCCATGCCGGTAGTAGGTCGTCGAAACGAATACGATTTTTATGTGGATGTAGAATGGAAAAAACAAAGCGATTATGATGCGGCTATCCGCAAAGTATTAAAACATACCATCAATTTCACCATTATGGGGGAATATGTTAAAAACGAGAAAGTATAACAAATATTATTCATTAGCAAATCATTGAAATCATGAAACATACATTAGACATCGTTCCTTTAAAATCTTGGATAGATACAGGCGATAAACCCTTAATCATTGCAGGGCCATGCAGCGCAGAGACAGAAGAACAAGTAGTCTCTACTGCACATTTATTAGCAAATACCGGAAAAGTAAACGTACTACGTGCGGGTATATGGAAACCTCGGACACGTCCAGGTGAATTCGAAGGAATAGGCAGTGTAGGTTTGGAATGGTTAAGAAGAGCCAAAGCAGAAACAGGCTTATTAACCGCTACAGAAGTGGCTACTGCTAAACATGTTGAAGAAGCTTTAGCTGCCGGTATAGATATCTTATGGGTAGGCGCGCGTTCCACCGCAAATCCATTCACCGTACAAGAAATTGCAGATGCTTTACAGGGGGTTGATGTACCGGTATTCGTTAAAAACCCGGTTAACCCAGACCTTTCTTTATGGATCGGAGCACTAGAGCGTATCAACCGTGCAGGGATTAAAAAATTAGGGGCTATCCATCGTGGATTCTCCTCATTCGAAAAAACCGCTTTCCGTAACGAACCGATGTGGGACTTAGCCGTACAGTTGAAATCAGCCTGTCCAGAACTTCCGATCATTAACGATCCTAGCCACATCTGTGGAAATCGTGAACTGCTCCCTTACATCGCACAGAAAGCCATGGATATGGACCAACAAGGTCTGATCGTGGAATCACATATCGACCCATCTGTAGCTTGGACAGATGCAAAACAACAAGTAACGCCCGCAGCATTGGCCGACCTACTTGATAATTTATCCGTTCGTCACCCAGAATCCAATAATCCAGTTTTCGATGATAAATTGGCTGAATTGCGTCAGCAGATCGACAAATTAGACGATGCAATCCTAAAACAAATTGGCGACCGCATGAAAATCGCAGAGAAAATTGGGGAATACAAGCGCGATAATAATGTGACCATTCTGCAAGTTAGCCGTTGGGATGAGATTCTGGAAAAAAGAGTCCAGTTGGCAAGAGCATTATCACTCAGTGAAGACTTTGCGGCGAAATACTTGGAATTATTGCACAACGAATCTATCCGCAAGCAAAACGAAGTCATGAATGCAAAACCTGTGGCGGAGGCGTAAATGAGTTCAACATCACTTACACTTCGTCATCCGTCGAAAGTAATACAGGGCACGGTTCAACTTACTGGTTCTAAATCAGAGAGCAACCGTGCTCTTATTATACAGGCATTAAGCCGAGGCACAGTTAACGTAGAAAATTTATCTGCCGCCGCCGATACGGTTATTATGAACAAAGCGCTGGCACTGGCTGACACGGGGCGGGAGACGGAGGAGATCGTTACCGTGAACATCGGCCCTGCAGGAACGGCGATGCGTTTCCTTACCTCTTATCTGAACCTGATAGAAGGCAACTTTGTCTTGACAGGCACGGAACGTATGCAACAGCGTCCTATTGGCATTCTTGTGGATGCCTTAAAAACGTTGGGTGCGGATATGACCTATGAGAAAGCAGACGGTTTTCCTCCCTTGAAAATCAAAGGAGGGATGACACAAAACGAACGGAAAGTACGCATACAGGGCAATGTTAGCAGCCAATACCTGTCTTCGCTCCTGCTTATCGCCGCTTCGCTTAACGACGGACTCTTATTGGAAATTGAAGGCGAGCTCACTTCCAGACCCTATGTGACGATGACGCTGAACATGTTGCAGGAGGCAGGCATATCCCATCGCTGGATAAACAACAGTATTGCGATTGAACCACAGGAATTTCAGCCAACAACCATTTATGTTGAACCGGATTGGAGTGCTGCTTCGTATTGGTATGCTATGGTAGCTTTATCTGAAAAAGGAGAAGCTGTGTTGCCGGGTTTGAAAGCGCATAGCTTACAAGGAGATATAGCCATTGTCGACATCATGTCTCATTTTGGCGTCGCCAGCTCGTTTCAGGAAGACGGACTGCATATCGCGAAGGTCAACAATGGCTCTGACAAAGTTTTGTTTGACTTCAAAGAATGTCCAGATTTGGCACAAACCATTGTGGCATTAGCAGCAGCAATCCGGCGCGATATCTCGATCACAGGTGTAGAAACCTTGAAAATCAAAGAAACAGACCGACTGGCTGCATTGAAAAACGAAATTGAAAAGTTTGGCGCAACCATCATAGCAGATGAAGAAACTTACCATGTCACTACAAAGGACGCTTATGTTCCGAAAAACGTTACATTTGACACCTATGAAGATCATCGGATGGCGATGGCATTTGCGCCTTTGGCACTGGTGTTTGACGAAGTGATTATCAACGATCCGATCGTGGTGGAAAAATCTTATCCTGATTTTTGGAAACACTTGCAACAACAGGGTTTCACCGTCGAGCAATAGGTAAACAGTTAAACAAATAGAAAAATTACATCATGGCAGGAAACTCATTTGGCCACCTTTTTAAAATAACTACTTTTGGCGAATCGCATGGAAAAGCGATTGGTGTTATTATTGATGGTTGTCCGCCCAATATTTCCATCGACGAAGCGTTTATACAGTCCGAACTGGATAAACGTAAACCAGGACAATCTAAAATCACAACACAGCGTAAAGAAAGCGACACCGCCCAAATTCTATCTGGCGTATTTGAAGGAAAATCGACGGGAACACCCATTGCTATTCTGATACCGAATGAGGATCAACGTTCCAAAGATTACTCGCATATCGCAGACAAATATCGTCCATCCCATGCTGATTACACCTATCAACAGAAATATGGTATCCGGGATTATCGTGGTGGTGGCCGATCTTCCGCTAGGGAAACAGCAGCACGGGTGGCAGCCGGCGCGATCGCCAAATTATACCTCAAAAGCCAAGGCATTGAAATTTTCGCCCATGTCTCTGCTGTCGGCACCTTAGAGGCTCCGAATTTGGACACCACTGATTTGTCTTCGCTACTCGAGATACGGGAAAGCAACATTGCCCGCTGCGGAGATCCAGCAACAGCAAATGAAATGATTGCTCTTATTGATTCGATAAGAAAAGCAGGAGACACCATTGGTGGAAAAATATCAACCGTCGTCCGCGGCGTACCTGTCGGACTTGGCGAACCCGTATTCGATAAATTACATGCTGATTTAGGAAAGGCCATGTTAAGCATTAATGCAGTTCATGGATTTGAGTATGGTTCCGGATTTAGCGGTTCGGAGATGCGAGGTTCCGAACACAACGACATTTTCGTGAAAGCAGAAGATCAGGTACGTACCCGTACTAATTTTTCCGGCGGTATCCAAGGTGGCATTTCCAATGGTATGGATATTATGTTCCGTACAGCTTTCAAACCGGTTGCTACGATTATGCGTGACCAGGAAACATTGAATGAAGCTGGCGATAGCACTACGATTTCGGGCAAAGGGCGCCACGATCCTTGTGTTGTTTCCCGCGCCATTATCATTGTGGAGGCGATGACGGCTTTGGTATTAGCGGATCATTTTTTACGGTTTAAAGCGTACCGTTAATGCTATTACAATAATAAATTGTCATCTATTATCGAAAGATAGCAGTTACCATTTAATAAATAGTAACTGCTATTTATTTAAAATAATCTCGGAAATGCGCTTTCGTTATATTCACTCATCATTTCATAAGCCAGTTCTACCACATCATCTACAGATGGCTTTGTGAAATAATCACCATCAGATCCATATGGCGGACGGTTGGCTTTAGCCGTAAGCGTTCTGGGCTGACCATCCAATAGATAATACCCATTTTGCTTCTCCAATATCTCCTGCGTAATAAATGCTGCTGCACCGCCCGGCATATCTTCGTCTACGACCAATAGTTTATTTGTTTTCTCCAACGATTGACGGCAGATCTCCGTGCGGTCAAAGGGCTGTAAACATTGTGCATCAATAATTTCTATAGAAATCCCTAATTTTTCCAGTTCAATAGCAGCTTCCTGCACGACACGCAACGTTGCTCCATACGACACCACGGTAATATCCCTTCCCTCGCGTATCTGTTCCGCTATCCCAATGGGTACCATGAACTCCCCAACATTTGACGGCATTTTTTCTTTCAACCGGTAGCCATTCAAGCACTCGATCATAACAGCCGGTTCATCCGAACGTAACAGTGCATTATACATACCGGCCGCCTGTGTCATATTACGCGGCACACAAATGTGCAAACCACGGAGTCCACCTAGCAGTACCGTCATTGGTGAACCCGAATGCCAGATACCCTCTAATCGATGGCCTCGAGTACGAATAATAACAGGCGCCTTCTGTGTTCCTTTTGTACGATAGCTCAAACAGGCCAAATCATCACTCAATACCGGCATTGCATAGATCAAATAATCAAGATATTGGATTTCAGCAATAGGACGTAAACCACGCAATGCCAAACCAATACCCTTGCCGATAATAGCCGATTCACGAATACCCGTATCAAAAATACGTAGTTCGCCAAACTGTTCCTGCAATCCGGCAAAACCTTGATTAACATCCCCTATTTTCCCTACATCTTCCCCAAACGCTACAATGCGTTCATCACGTCTAAAATTCGCTTCAAAACAGGCATTCAATACCTCTCTCCCATCCACCATGGCGACATCCTGTTCATAATGTGCAACTATACCCTCCTTTTTCAAAGGAGAATCAGCCGTATCCGTAAACAGTTTATCGTTATAACGATCAAAATTTTGTTCCTGCTTTTGGGCATACCAGGTCATCAATACATCTTTTTCAGGCGAATCTATACCACGTAAGTCGCGGACAGCTCTTCTTACATTACTGTAAATTTCTTTTAACGACGGTTCTGCTAACGATTGCAGGGTTTTTAACGGCACATCTACCACGGGGTTTTCAATCGCGGACAATAACGTTATCGCTTCATCCAGATCGACTTGCAGTGTTTTATGATAATCAGCCCACGCACGCCGCTGTTCTCGACGCACAAAATCTTTGGCTTCTTTTTCCAGTTCCATCAATTCTTCTTCTTGGGCAATACCGGATTGCAATAACCACTCGCGCATTTTCAGGTTACAATCGAACGCTTCTTCCCACGTTAGCCGTTCGTCGGATTTGTAGCGTTCATGCGAGCCGGATGTAGAATGTCCTTGCGGTTGTGTCAATTCCGTCACATGAACAAGACACGGCACATGTTCCTCTCGCGCATAGCGCGCTGCCTGCTCATAAACCTCGCATAAAGCCGGATAATCCCAACCACGTACTTTAAATATTTCTATACCATTTCCATCGCTGTCACGTTGAAAACCCTTCAATGCTTCAGAGATGTCGGCTTTCGTTGTTTGTACTTCATTCGGGACCGATATACCATATCCATCATCCCAAACGGAAATAACAACTGGAATCTGCTTTACGGCAGCCGCATTAACTGTCTCCCAAAATACACCTTCCGATGTAGAGGCATTACCAACGGTACAAAAAACAATTTCTTTTCCCCCGTGAGAAAAGTAGGTTAAATGATCCAGACTTCGATTTTCTTTGTACAATTTAGACGCTAAGCCTAAGCCCATGATACGCGACATTTGTCCGCCTGTGGTCGAAATGTCAGAAGCTGAGTTCTTTTGTTCTGTTTGGTTTAACCAGTTCCCGTCCCCGTCAAGCAGCTGTGTAGAAAAATGACAGTTCATCTGCCGTCCGCCAGACGATATATCCGCTTCTAAGTTAGGGTTAGCATATAATTGTGAGAAGAAATGATAAACATTAGATATACCTGAGGCGAAGGCAAATGTTTGATCTCGGTAATATCCCGAACGCCAGTCGCCAGGTTGGAATACTTTAGCGAGCGCAATTTGCGCGATCTCTTTACCATCACCAAACACCCCGAATTTTGCTTTTCCAGTTAACACCTCCTTGCGACCCGACAGACTTGCAATGCGGCTTTCAACCGCTAATCTATAATCGTTTAAAATGATTTCGCGAAAATCGTCAAAACTGATTTTCGACGTTTCAAAATCACTGTTTATATTCATGGTGATATTAGACATGTTTTAACCGATGGTTTCAGCAAAAATAGTAAAATATACGTGTTATTGGAAATAGCAGTAAAGATATGCTACATTACTAAAATACTCCGTATATTTGTACTTTGATTTGAAGAACGCTCAAAATACACCATTAGTAATGATTCATTTCTTTGTGAACCCAAGCCGCACCGTGTATGGTGTGCAAACCCAAAACGACTTATCGACAGAAGATATTTCCAGATTAAACTGGCTCTTTGGAAAGGCTGAAAAGCTTGACCAGCAGACGTTAAACAACTATTATGTTGGGCCTCGCGCTGCGATGGTGACCCCGTGGAGTACCAATGCCGTTGAAATCACACAAAACATGGGGATTCAAGGGATTATCCGCATCGAAGAATTTTATCCGGTGGATGAAAACTTTACGGATTTCGACCCGATGATTTCGCAGAAATATGCCGTATTAACACAAGATATGTATACTATCAATATTCAGCCAGAACCTATTTTGGAAATTGACGATATTGATGCTTACAATAAATCAGAAGGTTTAGCTTTGAACCCGGAAGAAGTAGATTATTTGAATAACCTTTCCGGGAAAATCGGACGTAAACTGACGGATTCTGAAGTTTTTGCTTTTTCACAGGCAAATTCAGAACATTGCCGGCACAAGATATTTAACGGAAGCTTTATCATTGATGGTGACGAGCAACCTACCTCCCTATTCAAGCTGATCAGAAAAACTTCCGAAACCCATCCGAACGAAATTGTTTCGGCCTATAAAGATAACGTAGCGTTCGTCAAAGGACCTAAAGTGACCCAGTTCGCCCCAAAATCGGCAGATAAACCGGACTTCTACGAAGAAAAGGCATATGAATCGGTACTTTCACTTAAAGCTGAAACCCATAACTTTCCGACGACTGTAGAGCCATTTGCCGGTGCCGCTACCGGCTCGGGTGGTGAAATTCGCGACCGATTGGCTGGCGGCCAAGGAGCCTTACCTTTGGCTGGTACCGCTGTCTATATGACTGCATATTCGCGCCTTGAAACGGATATCGCGCAGGACAGATTCTTCGGATCACCCCAAGACAAACCTTGGGAAAATGGCATGGAGGAACGTCAATGGTTGTACCAAACGCCAATGGATATCCTAATTAAAGCGTCTAACGGTGCGTCGGATTTTGGTAATAAATTCGGACAGCCTTTGATCGCTGGCTCCGTACTAACTTTTGAGCATGAAGAAGAAGGTAGAAAATTAGGCTATGACAAAGTCATTATGCAAGCCGGTGGTATAGGTTATGGTAAAGCCGACCAAGCGAAAAAACATACCCCCAAAACAGGTGATAAAATTGTTATTCTCGGGGGTGAAAACTATCGTATCGGAATGGGGGGAGCAGCGGTATCCTCTGCCGAAACAGGTGCTTTTGGTTCGGGTATCGAACTGAATGCCATCCAACGTTCCAACCCGGAAATGCAAAAACGCGCGGCAAATGCGATCCGTGCGTTTGTAGAGTCGGACAACAACCCCATTGTTTCGATTCATGACCATGGTGCTGGCGGACACCTTAATTGTTTGTCGGAACTGGTGGAAGAAACTGGTGGATTAATCGATATGGATAAATTGCCTGTTGGTGACCCTACACTATCTGCAAAAGAAATTATCGGTAATGAATCCCAGGAGCGTATGGGCTTGATCATCGCGGATAAAGATATAGAAACGCTGAAAAAGGTAGCGGATCGTGAACGTGCCCCGATGTATGCCGTAGGGGATGTGACGGGAGATCATCGTTTTACGTTCCAATCTAAATCCACGGGAGAAAAACCAATGGATTACGATTTAGCAGACTTTTTTGGTTCTTCACCAAAAACAGTGATGCACGACAGCAAAATCTATCGTCAATATGCGGACCTTTCTTACGATGTTAATGAGGTGCCTACCTATTTGAGACAACTATTGCAATTGGAAGCGGTCGCTTCTAAAGACTGGTTGACAAATAAAGTGGATCGTTGTGTTGGCGGTCGTGTTGCCAAACAACAATGTGCCGGTCCTTTACAACTTCCATTAAACAATGTGGGTGTTATGGCATTGGATTACACTTCGACAGAAGGTATCGCAACTTCCATAGGCCATTCTCCATTGACAGCACTAGTTGATCCTGTTGCAGGTTCTCGCAATGCTATTGCTGAAGCGCTCTCTAACTTGGTATTCGCACCTATCAAAAATGGTTTGGCTGGTGTATCACTTTCGGCAAACTGGATGTGGCCATGTAACAACGAGGGTGAAGATGCGCGTTTGTACGAAGCTGTAAAAGGTTGTTCGGATTTTGCTATCGCTTTGGGTATCAACATTCCTACAGGGAAGGATTCGCTATCAATGAAACAAAAATACCCAAATGGCGAAAACGTCATTGCGCCAGGTACATTGATTATCTCGGCAGCAGGTAACTGTACCAACATCCATAAGGTAATTGAGCCGGTATTATCAAAAAATGCAGGTTCTATTTATTATATCAATCTATCGCAGGACACATTCAAGTTAGGTGGTTCTTCTTTTGCACAGATAAACAATAGGATCGGTAAGGAAGCACCAACCATTCAAGATGCGGATTATTTTAAAAAGGCATTCAACGCTATACAGGAAGCCATCCTATCAGGCTATGTAGCTGCAGGGCATGATGTAGGATCGGGCGGGTTAATTACCACCTTATTGGAGATGACGTTCGCGGATGTTAATTTAGCGGCACAATACGATTTAAGTGAATTAGGCGAAGCGGATACGGTTAAAGCATTGTTCAACGAAAATATTGCTGTCATATTGCAGGCAAAAGATGACGCTGCTCTTGAAACGGCATTATCCCAAGCAGGCGTACAAGCGGTGAAAATCGGAAAGGCGATCAACGGAACAGCTGTATCTTTCAAAAACAGTGCAGAGGAATTTACATTTGACGTTGTGGAAACCCGCGATATATGGTTCAAAACTTCGTTTTTATTGGATAGCAAACAATCTAAAAACGGCATGGCGCAGGAGCGCTATAACAACTATAAAAATCAACCTATAAAGGTGGTTTTCCCATCGCAATTTGATGGTAAAAAGCCTGTACGTGCAGCAGATGGGAAGACAAGACCAAAAGCAGCTATCATCCGGGAAAAAGGTTCAAATTCCGAAAGAGAAATGGCCAACGCGATGTATCTAGCCGGTTTTGACGTAAAGGATGTTCATATGACTGACTTGATTTCAGGTCGCGAAACACTAGAAGACATTCAATTTATCGGTACGGTAGGCGGTTTCTCTAATTCAGATGTATTGGGTTCAGCAAAAGGTTGGGCCGGAGCTTTTCTTTATAATGAGAAGGCGAAAAAGGCTTTAGAAAACTTCTTTGCGCGTCCAGACACAATGTCGGTCGGCATCTGTAACGGTTGCCAGTTGTTCATGGAATTGGAACTCATTAATCCGGATCACGACGTGCATGGAAAAATGCTCCACAATACATCGCAAAAACACGAATCTAGTTTTGCTTCGGTAAAAATACAAGATAACAACTCCATTATGTTATCTACTTTGGCAGGGAGTACATTGGGTGTATGGATTTCACACGGTGAAGGTAAGTTTAACCTCCCGCACAGCGAAGACCAATACAACATCGTGGCTAAATATGCTTACGACCAATACCCGCATAATCCAAATGGATCAGATTTTAACACCGCGATGCTTTGTGATAAGACGGGGCGTCACCTCGTAACGATGCCGCATATCGAACGTTCTATCTTCCAATGGAATTGGGCATACTATCCTGCTGAAAGACAGGATGAGGTTACCCCGTGGTTAGAAGCTTTCGTGAATGCACGTAAGTGGTGTGAAAAAAATAAATAATACATGCGACCCGCCAATTGGCGGGTCTTTTTTTTGTATATTAGAAGAATATAAAACGTAAACCTCGTACAATAGATTTTATGAAAAGTACAGCCAAAATCATCTGTTTTATGCTTTTATGCGTACTACTTTTTCAATCGTGCAAGCTAGGAAGATTTGTGTTCTATAACTTCGCTAATATCACCGATCACAAAATATTCCCTTACCGCACGATAGAAACCACATCGTCTCCTTTCACCTTTCCTGCAGCTCAACAGCCTAAACCGCTTAAAGGTATCGAAACAGCGGAAGGAAATGTATCTTTTGACACGTATTTGGAGCACACCAAAACTGTAGCGTTTTTGGTTATACAAAATGATAGTATTCAATATGAAAAATATTTCAACAAATATGATGATGAATCTATAGTAGCCTCTTTTTCCATGGCAAAGTCCGTTCTATCGATGCTCATCGGCATTGCTATTAAAGATGGAAAAATTCAATCTGCAGATGACCCTATCACCAACTATATCCCTGAATTAAAACGAAATGGATTTGACGCTGTCACCATAAAACACTTATTGCAAATGACTTCTGGTCTTGATTTCAACGAAAGCTATACCAATCCTTTTGGACATGCAGCTACTTTTTACTATGGCACGAATTTACGTAAAGCCATTAATAAGCTGAAATTGAAAGATATACCAGGTGAAAAGTTCAACTATACTAGTGGAACAACCCAACTTCTCGGACTGGTATTGGAAAGAGCTTTAGAAAATCAAACCATTAGTTCTTATCTAGAAGAAAAGATTTGGAAACCACTGGGGATGGAATATGAGGCCACATGGAGCCTCGACAGAAAAAAAGACGGACTGGAAAAAACCTTTTGTTGCCTCAATGCCCGCGCAAGAGATTTTGCTAAATTAGGACGGCTGTATCTACACAACGGAAATTGGAATGGCAAACAAATCGTTCCAGAACAATGGGTAAAAGAATCTATCCGCTTAGACACAGCTGATCATAGTGCGCCTTTTTACCAATATCAGTGGTGGCTCACCAAAAATGCAAAACAATTCTATGCAAAGGGTATATTAGGACAATATATTTTTGTTGATCCTCATAAACATCTTATTATCGTCCGACTAGGGGAAAAAACAAGTAAGGTAAACTGGGATAAGTTTATCACACAAATCGCGGATTCTTACTGAACTTTCTCGCCGGCCTCTCCTTGGTTGTTCCAAGAATTTCGCTTAGGGATGTTCGTTTCCGTTTCGGTTACCGCACCTTGATATCTAGCCATTGCATATGCTGTTCCGGGCAAAAAAATAAAGAGGAACACTCCCGCCCCAAAACCGAGCAGCTTACCAACAAGGATACTACAAAACAAAACCAATAACGGATACGAAAATAAAAGAGCGACAAACAGGAGAGAATCGTAAAAGATGGTTCCCACTGTTTTCTTTTTCACATAATTCCGCCACAGCCGGTAAAACCAAAATTGTGTGTAATATCCGATTTTGGCAGGAATACGCCACCAATAGATTTCTTTACTTGAACGGGGCTTTGCAACCAATGGTGTCATAACCATCGTTTCCAAAAGATCATTCCGTACATCTTGGATAACATCACCTGTTCGCATCTGATGACCAGCGATATAATCCGTCGTATCTAAAGGAGATAATGCACGCAATTCGATCGCTTTGGGTACATGTTGGAAAGAATTATAATTTAACGTATACGCTTGAATCTGCACAGGCAATCCTGCCTTATAAGAACGCTCCAGCAGCGATGTCAATCCGCCGTTCATAAATGGCTGCAGTTCCCAGATATTCCGGGATTTTCCCTCCGGAAACAGAAGGATATGTTGCCCTGCTACCAGTCGTCGTATGCACTCATCAAATGTAAAATCGTTTTTGATCCCGGATTCCTCATCATCGCTTCGTTTATAGACGGGCAACATATATAATCCGCGTAAAACAATATTGGCTACCGGATGTTTAAAAGCATCTCCCCGGGCAAGAAAACAAATCTTTACCGGAGCAAAAGCTGCAATTACCAAAGCATCGAAAAAAGAATTTGGATGATTAGCGATGACAATAGCGGGATAGGAATATGGAGCTAACTGCAAATGTTTGACTGTCAGCCCCGGCGCATACCATTTTAATCCCAAGCGCACAAACCATCTTAATAAAGAATAAAACATATAGTTGAACAATACTTACGTAATCACCTGTTTCGTTTTACAGCAAAAAATAGACCTAAAAATCACTGCTTCTGCATGGATCTTGTAATCTTCTCTATATTCAAACTATTGGCCATCGCGGTAAAGATACGATGATACACACTGTGGTTGGGATACAAGTCTTCGTGCGTACCGTCTTCCACGACCTGTCCTTTTTCCATCACGACAATATGTTCAGCATCGATAATCTGCGAAATACTATGCGAAACAATAATCACCGTCCGTCCTGTTTTAATCGCATCCAGACTATTTTTTATCTGTTCCGTAGCTATTGCATCTAGATTTGCCGTCGGTTCGTCCAAGAAAATAATGGGTGGGTCTTTCAAGAAGAGACGCGCGATAGCGATCCGCTGTTGTTGTCCACCCGATAGCAAATGCGCATCCGAATCATATCCATTCGGTAAATCCAAAATCTGCTCATGTATATATGCTTTTTTAGCGGCCACTTTAATTTCATCCATAGAAGCATCTGTTTTTCCGTATCGGATATTCTCAGCAATACTACCCTTAAAAATATGATTCTTCTGCAACACCAAGCCTACATGTTCGCGCAAATAGGCTGTGTCATAATCTGCCAGATCTACACCATCCAACAAAATCTGCCCTTTCGTAGGGCTATAAAACTTATCCAACAAATTGATAACCGTACTTTTCCCCGCACCAGACAATCCGACCAAAGCTGTATTCTGATTAGGCTGGACTACCATACTCACATTTTTTAACGCCTGCAATCCGTTAGGATAATGAAAATCGACATTTCTTATTTCAATTAATCCTTTAATTTTATGCGGCCGATAGGTTCCGGTAGGTTCACGCTGTTCTTCCTCTTCCAAAATACTAAAGAAGCCTTCCGAATAGATTAGTGCATCATTTACTTCATCATAGATACGATGAAGTTGACGAATAGGTGCAGACACATTATTGAAAAGCAGAATATGAAACATGATGGCACCCAGGCTCATTTGTTCGTTCAATACAAAATAAGCCGTCAGCATAATGACCAGTACAACCCCGATCTGTTCGATAAAACTCTTTACACTTTCAAACAGATAGCTTGTTTTACGGGTCGCCATCTGGTTTTCTGTCATATCGTATTGAATTTTCTGATGCCGTTCGGCCTCAATTTTTTCCCTACCGAATGACTTTATCACCAGAATAGATTCAATCAGATTGATAATTTGGTTGCTTTTGTTTTCACGATACTTCCGCATACTTCTCCGAAAACCAGACAATCGACTTGCTTGGCGTTGGGAAACATAAAAATAGACGGGCACCAATAACAGTCCGACTAAACCCACATAAAAATTCGCCAGAAACATACATATCAATGCCACGATCGCATTACTGAATAACGGAAGAATATCGATAAAAAAGTTCTGCACCAATCTGGTCAAACTGCTTATCCCAGCATCAATACGCGTTTGTAGCTTACCCGATTCATTCTCGGGTGAAGTAAAGAAAGCCATTCGATACGTTAATATTTTTTCGATAATGGCTTGCGAAAAATCACGGGCAATCTCAATTCTCAGCTTCTCTCCATAAAATTTTTGTCCGAATTGCACGGCAGCATACAAGATTTCCTTTCCAAGCAACACCGCCGCTATAATACCCAGCAGGTAGAAACCTTGGGATAGCGGTTGGTTGTCGACCAGAAGCTCACTAATGGTATCTACCGTATATTTCAATATAAAGGCATTCACCTGGGCGGCGAAAGATCCAACCAGTGTCAACAAGAGCGTATAAGCTATTAAATTCTTATAGGGCTTGGTAAAGGGCAGTATTTTCTTAAATAATTGTGTTATGGTCATTACTTTGTTAAACATTTTTTTTGAAAGAAAGTTTAATCATGTTTATTACGATCCGTGTATTATAGTCCTTTCTTCCGCCACAAACGGTGCGTTGGTGTGAAGGAAATTTTGATTATTTTTTTTGAGGTAAACAAAGTAATGACTTACTTTGGATATGAGAACAATCGGAATTATCCCAGCAAGGTATGAATCGTCCCGCTTTCCGGGGAAGCCATTAGTTGATATTGGTGGTAAATCCATGATACAACGTGTTTACGAACAGGTAAAGGGTTGCGCTGGTCTTTCAGAGGTCATTGTTGCCACGGACGACACCAGAATTGAGGAGCATGTGCGCTCATTTGCCGGAAATGTAATCATGACATCTTCGACGCATCAATCTGGAACCGATCGCTGTGCTGAGGTGGTTTCGAAAATAAGTGGCTTCGATGTGGCCATTAATATCCAAGGTGATGAACCTTTTATAAGCCCTTTGCAGATTGAGCTGCTGAGTAACCTTTTTCAAGATGCATCAACCGAAATCGGAACCTTGATCAAGAAAATAGATAATCCCGATGATCTGTTTAACGAGAGTACGCCCAAGGTAGTCGTGAACGCCAAAAAAGAAGCTTTGTATTTTTCGCGGCAGACTATCCCCTTTCAACGAGACACGCAACGAGAAGACTGGCTAAAGGACTATACTTATTTCAAACATATTGGTATATATGGTTATCAAGTCGACATCCTAAAGGAGATCACGAAACTACCCGTATCGTCTTACGAGAAGGCAGAAGGATTGGAACAATTACGGTGGTTGGAAAATGGTTATAGAATCAAAATAGCAGAAACCGAATTCGATACGATAGCTGTTGATCACCCCGAAGATATTGCGCTTATCAAAAGGAAGTTTTTTAGTCAATAAAACTGTATCTTTGCTGCATGGAATCATTTGCCGTGATATTTGACATGGATGGGGTAATTTGTCATACAAATCCTTTCCATGCGAAAGCATTCGAACATTTTTTTGATAAATATAAAATTCCTTATACCGAAAAGGAATTTGAAGAGCACATGTATGGGAAACATAATAGTTATATTATGACCCATTTCTTCAAAAGAACGATCACAGGGGAAGAATTAGCGCAATTGGAAAATGAAAAAGAATCCCTTTTTCGGGAAATCTATAAACAAGAAATAGATCCGTTACCCCATTATTTAACATTTCTGGACGATTTAAAATCAAAAGAATTTAAAACGGCAGTGGCTACTTCCGCTCCCTTTGCCAATCTAAAATTGATTGTTGATGAATTAAAGATTGAAACTAAAATGGAGTCGTTATTAGCTAGTGAAAATGTCACGCAGCATAAACCACATCCGGAGGTCTATTTAAAATCTGCTGATAAACTAGGCGTACCGCCGGGTGCTTGTGTTGTTTTTGAAGATTCTTTTTCAGGTGTCACCGCTGCACGAAATGCGGGAATGAAGGTGGTCGGCGTATTGAGCTCCCACCGGAAAGAAGAATTGCCGCCTTGTTCTCTTTATATTCACGATTATAGTGAAATCGACGCCGAACGCGTATTGGATTTATTGAAAAGCTAGTTCCATGAACGAAGCACTGCAACTCCTTTCCTCACCAGTCGGGTGGGCTTTGTATTTTGTATGTGCCGTGCTAATAGGTATGTCGAAAACAGGCATCCAAAATATTGGAACATTAGCTGTACCGTTATTTGCTTTCTTATTCGGCGCAAAGTATTCGACTGGCATCGTATTGATTCTACTTTGTATCGCCGATCTCGTCGCTGTTATTTATTACCGGAAAGAATTTCTTTGGGGAGAAGTAAAAAAACTATTGCCTGCTTCCCTCTTTGGGCTGATTGTTGGGTTACTTCTCGGTAATTACATCAATGATAAAGTATTTAAACTGCTTATTGGTATCTGTATTATCGTGGGGGTAGGCATTATGATCTGGCTGGGAAAAACATCCCAACAGAAACAGGATAAACTGACGAAAAACCGATGGTATTCCCCTGTGTTTGGTTTTATCCTCGGTTTTTCGACGATGATAGGTAATGCTGCTGGCCCGGCGCTATCCGTTTATATGCTTTCTAAACGGCTAAACAAAATCAGCTTTGCGGCGACTTCTGCTTGGTTCATTATGCTTTTGAATTTCACGAAAATCCCATTGCAGGCTTTCGTTTGGCATAACCTTACCTGGGCGGGACTTTATCTCAACTTATTCGCTATCCCTTTCATTCTGCTGGGCGGTTACATCGGTATAAGAATTGTCAAGATCCTTCCAGAGAAGAAATTTCGCATGCTCATTATGACATTAGTCGTTATTTCGGCGATATTATTGATTGTTTTGTGATTTTGAAAACACCGCTCTAACTTTCTCATCACTCACTACGCTAACACATCCCGTTCGCCGGGGTATCGTTCAAATACCGTTTTTGCGAAGGAACAAGCCGGAACTACTTTCCAGGCATTCTCCCGTGCTTGACGAATCGCTGCCAACACAAGCTCCTCCGCAATTTTATTTCCACGATAGAAAGGTTCAACCTCCGCATGAGAAATCGTCATAACATTATCCTCTACTTGATATATCAGCTCCCCAATCTGTATTTCATCATTTACAGCAAGCCATCGTCCGCTATCTGCTACATGTGTTAGTTCCATATTATAGATGTTTTAAGATTTTAAATTCGTTTTTCAAATAAATATAACAATATTTTGTAAGAATAGTTTATCAGCGGTATAAACCTTTCGTTAAAAAAATAAAAATCCTATGTATCTTTGTTGATAATGAATGTAGACAAATTACTTGAGCGCGCGCTTAATTTTGAATTCCTATCCAAGGAAGAAGGTATGTATTTATACCGGAATGCTGCGACGGCAGATTTGACCTATGTGGCTAATGCGTTGCGAAAAATACAGGTTCCGCATAACAAGGTTACTTGGCAGATTGACCGCAATGTCAATACGACTAATGTTTGTATTGCAAACTGCAAATTTTGTAATTTCTTTCGTCGTCCGGGCCATGAAGATAGCTATATCACGGATATCGAAACTTACAAACAGAAAATCGAAGAAACATTTCGCTATGGCGGCGACCAACTACTTTTACAAGGCGGACACCATCCTGATTTGGGTCTGGAGTTTTACACGACATTGTTCAAGCAACTCAAAGAACTCTACCCAACCCTCAAGCTACATTCCCTCGGTCCTCCGGAGGTTGCACATATCGCAAAATTAGAAGGATTATCCCATATTGAAGTACTTCGGGCATTGAAAGCATCGGGATTGGACTCGTTGCCGGGAGCTGGCGCGGAAATACTGAACGATCGAGTACGAAGATTAATTTCAAAAGGCAAATGCGGTGGACAAGAATGGTTAGACGTGATGCGTGCTGCGCATCAAGTCAACCTACCCACATCTGCTACCATGATGTTCGGTCATATTGAAACCATAGAAGAACGTTTTGAACATCTAGTGTGGATTCGCGAAGTTCAACACGAAAAACCTGTGGACGCCTATGGATTCATCGCCTTTATACCTTGGCCTTTCCAAGATGATGGCACCTTGTTAAAACGACTACGGGGCATCACCAACAATGTGAGCGGCGAAGAATATATTCGGATGATTGCATTGAGCCGTATTATGCTTCCCAATATCAAGAACATACAAGCTTCTTGGCTCACCGTAGGAAAGAAAACGGCACAGCTGTGTTTACATGCAGGGGCAAATGATTTCGGTTCCATTATGATAGAGGAAAATGTGGTTTCCGCTGCAGGGGCACCGCATCGGTTCACATCTACATCTATACAGGAAGCTATTCGGGAAGCTGGGTTCGAACCACAATTACGTACACAGAAATATGATTTCCGGAATTTGCCGCAGATGGAAGAACAAGTCATTAATTACTAAATAGTTATAGAGACAAAAGAGAAGAAGGATGAAGGATATATTGTTAAATATAGAGGCTATTATTTTCGCATCCGAAGAGGGCATTAATGCCAATGATCTGAAGCAGGTACTTAAAGATGCATTAGCCATCGACATCAATAAACAGGAGGTATTAGATCTATTAAAGAAAATTGCAGAAAAATACGATGATGAAGACCAAATCTTCAGCCTTCAAATTTTTGATAAACATTACCAGTTTTTGACGAAAGAAAAATACCACGAAGCTCTCAACCAACTTCAAGCACATAAGGACAAAAAGAAACTTAGCCAAGCAGCTTTGGAAACATTGTCTATCATTGCCTATCGACAGCCTATCACCAAATTGGAGGTGGAGCAAATTCGGGGTGTGAACTGTGATTACTCCATTCAACGGTTGTTGGAAAAGAATCTCATCGAAATTATTGGAAAAGCAGAAACTATTGGTAAACCCCTGCTATACGCAACTAGTGGGCAATTTATGCAGCACTTCGGCATCAAGTCGGTTAAAGATTTACCGCAGTTGAAAGACATTATTGCAGAAGATAATAGTATAGGTGAAGCGGCAAAATAGCTTAATCACGTATTCTCATTTTAACTCACTGGCTGACAAGCGATAAAAAAACAAAAAAAATTTCAAGTTAGAAGATTCTTGATTATTTTTACGCTCGGTAACAAACAATAGATTTATCATTTATTAACACGACAAGACTATGATGGTAGCGGCAGAAAATGAGGTTTTGGTTGAAGAAATTATCAATTTTAACGGTCCGGAAGATGATGCGGATGATGTCTATGATGACGATTTCGAATTAGATGAGATGGATTCTATCGAAGAATTTGGCGATTTTGACGATGATGACGATGATTTTTAATGGATGAAGATTCTTATATGAATCAAAAAAAGAGAGCATAGTGTTATGCTCTCTTTTTTAATAAATCAAAATTCCTAAATTACTTTTTATGAAGCTGTTCGTATAGTTCAATAACCTTCTTTTGTAACTCTATTACTTCAGCCTCCCGAACTTGCAGTTTGCTATTCAGCTCCTCAATTTCATCTTGTGCCTGTCGATCTTCTTCCGAATCCGATGTAGACAATAACTGAACCAATGACATACCAAATAGTTTGGAAATCTGGTTCAATCTGGATAAGTTTACGTCAGTAATACCTGTTTCAATTTTCGAAAAGGCAGGAATTGAAATGTCCAAACGTTTTGCTACATCTTCTTGACTCCATCCTTTTTGATGTCTTAACAGACGAATTTTCTTTCCTAGTGCATTCATTTCTGGTAGTTGCTATCTTTTTCAATCGGATAATTCTCTCTCTTCCAAAAATAATAAAAAGACAGCATTTTACAGAATAATTAATAATTTTTAAGGAATTTATCTGCAAAACTGACAATATCCATACTATTATGGTCGGGCGAAATCATAAATAAAAGATTAAAACCCAGCGACTTAAATTTATCTAAATAGATTTCTAACGAAGAAACTTCCGTCAAGAATACAAGATTTTTATGATTAAAGACCTGTTGAATTTCCGACTCTAAATTACTTATTAATATATTTTTCTCCTTTATAACGTCTTTATTGATCAAGATCACTGCATAATCGGACTCGTTCATGGATTCTCGATAAGTGTCTAGAAAACTTCGATTGATGACATCATAGGCATTTAGTTCAATAATAGTTACCAGTTCCTGACCGGGAAATTGCTCTTTAACCGCATGAATACTCGTTCGGAGCTTATAGGGGGAATATAGAAAGTCTTGATATACCACACTTTCGTTATCGCTCGCTACAAACTCTAGATAGCGGATGGAGCTTCTAAAATCTTTGATTGCGTCGTAAAAATCAACTCGCTTTATACCCAGCCATTCACAGACTGTATATGCGCCGGCTATATTCGATAAGTTTAATTTCCCGAACACTTGTAAGGGAATACGTTTTTCCCCTAAATGAAGATACGTTACGCCCTTGTTAATAGAGTATTCGGGCAGCTTATAACCATGTCGGTTAATCGGACAGTCGGAAGTCGCTTCCACAATCTTCACCAAATTCAGGTTATCTTTGTTGTAAATTAGCGTACCTTTAGAGACGATAGTATCAATAAATGTTTCGAATTGTTTAATATACTCGTCCTGCCCCATATTTGCCCTGCTCTCGTTCCACTCTACCCCACTGATTAACGCAATATTGGGATGAAAAAGATGAAACTTAGAACGATGATCTATTGGAGAAGCATAATATTCGTCTCCTTCCAATAAAATAATTTTATTATGGGCGGTCAGTTTTACCAGCGAATCAAACCCCTCCAACTGTGCACCTACGAGATAATCAAAATCACGTCTCAATTTTTTGAGTACATGCATCACCATGCTCATGATTGTGGTTTTACCGTACGTCCCTGCAATAACCACCCGGGTTTTATCCATGCTTTGTTCATAGATAAATTCGGGAAAAGAGTAAATCTTAATATTTAACGCTTGTGCCTGAAGCAACTCCGGGTTATCACTTTCTGCGTGCATACCCAAAATTACGGCATCAATATCCTCCGTTATTTTCTCTGGAAACCAACCCATCGTTTTAGGCAAAAGTCCTGCATTTTTCAGCCTAGACTTGGATGGCTCCACAACCTGATCATCCGATCCACTCACTTGGTGCCCTTGCTCCGCCAACGAAATGGCCAAATTGTGCATCACCGCACCGCCAATGGCTATAAAATGAACTCGCATACTTCTTACAAATAAAAAGTCAACATCTCACGAACTTTGCTGCACACCATCTATCCTGCACCTTTTTATGCTGATAAATAAAGCCCACAGATTGGGCTCTTTGCGTCAATATCTCCAGATCTTCCCCATCATAGAAACCACTAATATACAATTCTCCGCCTGATCTTGTACTTCGCCCGTATTGTTCGAATTGATCCATTAAGATATTACGATTGATATTGGCAAGAATAACATTAAACATCCTATCTTTTATACGTTCGTCTGACCCTAATTCTGCATCGATAGGCACAATATTATTCCGTACCTTATTTTCTGCGACACTTTCTACACAAACTTCATCATAGTCCACCGCCAGAACCTGTCTTGCACCACATTTGACGGCCAATATGGCAAGAATGCCCGTACCGCATCCCATATCCAATACTTCTTTATCCTTGAAGTCATTCTCTAAAATATAGGAGAGCATCATCGAGGTTGTTTGATGATGCCCTGTTCCAAATGACATTTTAGGGTCTATGATAATTTCGTAAGGCACATCCGGTTTCGGTGCATGAAAGGTGGCCCGTACGTAACATATATCATCCACCATAATCGGCTGAAAATTACTCTCCCATAGCTCATTCCAGTTCTGATCTTCTATTTCTTTGATAGTATAATGGATATCAAAACCTACAGCTTCCTGCAACAACATTGTTTCCAATGCCTGTACATCGAGAGAAACTGTGGGGATGTAGGCTATAAATCCCTGCTCTAGCTGCTCAAAAGTATCGTAGCCAATCGTTCCCAAAGAATCAATGAGCAGATCCCGCTGCCAATCTTCTATGGAGGAAGAAGTAAACGCAACCGAGGAATACTTCATTATTTCGTATTAAAAACCTTTACAATTTCTAAAAAGTCTCGTGATTTCAAGGATGCACCACCGATCAATCCACCGTCGATATCCGGCTGTGAAAACAACTCATTTGCATTTGCCGGATTACAGCTTCCCCCGTATAGGATAGTCGTTTCATCGGCAATTTTTTGTGTATATTGATTTGCAATCGTTTCACGTATAAACGCATGTACTTCCTGCGCCTGCTCTGGAGACGCCGTTAACCCCGTTCCAATAGCCCACACAGGTTCGTAAGCCAATATTACTTTTTCAAAATCTTCACTAGACAAATGGAATATGCCCTTTTCCAGTTGTGCTTTGATAACATCAAAAACCTTCCCTCCTTCACGTTCGTCTTTTGTTTCTCCAATACAGAAAATTGGCTTTAAACCGTTCGTTAATGCAGCATCAACTTTCTGCGCCAATAAAGCATCGGTCTCCTCAAAATATGCTCTACGCTCCGAATGGCCTAAAATAACATAACCTGCACCTGTCGATTTTACCTGCGCTCCGGATATTTCACCTGTATATGCTCCAGATTCTGCTTGGTGGATATTCTGCGCACCGACAGCAACGTTACTTACGGGCTCCGCTAGCTTTGCAATACTGTGCAAATGAATAGCGGGGCTACATACGATAACTTCCTGGTCGCCCACGACCTCATCCTTTACCATATTTACAATTTCCGAGAATAAGCTTACACCTTTCTCGTAATCCAGATTCATCTTCCAGTTTCCTGCTACAATTTTTTTTCTCATCGTTTTTAAATTGTTATCTATTTTATATATTAAATTCTTCCTGTCTCGTCATACAATAGACCTCCCACAATAGGCGAAGATCTTTTTCCTGTACACGTTTATTTACTATTCTCCCCCGCTCTTTCAACATATCCTCAAATTTATGCCACACATATCTTTCCTTCTTTTCATCTGTCATCCAGGAAAAGTCCGGAACAAACTTCGGAATAATATTTGACATAGACACCTGTACGCCTACCCCAATCACCGCACCGGTCGTAATAGACGAGTTGATACCACACATAGCGAAATCGCCCATAAAAACCCCTATTTTATTCCGTACTGTTTTCCGCCAATCACCAAGTTTATAATCATACAACTTAATAGGCTTCCAATTGTTTTGAAGGTTAGAATTGCTTGTACCTGCCCCCAAATTGCATCCTTCGCCAATTACCGCACAGCCGAGATAGCCGTCATGCCCTTTTGCACTATTTTCCCACATCACGGTGTTATTGACTTCTCCTCCAATAGTAGCGTTCGGTCCTACACTTACATTCGGATACAAACGGCTTCCCATCTTTACTCTCCCACCTTTACCGATAGCAATCGGACCTTTTAAATGACTTCCCTGTTCCAGCAAAGCATCGTCGGCGATATAAATAGGACCATCCAACGTATTAAACGTACAACTAAATGCCGTCACATTTGTCCCCACATAGAGGTTATCACCTATCACCGTATTAGAATCATGTAAGATAGCCGAAGTTTTTCCTTTTGTGAGCAGCTCAAAATCAAAAGAAATTTGCGTAGCATTATGAAGATAAATATCCTCTAAAAATTGAATACGGTGCAGTTCCCCCTCATAAGGATGTACGTTTAATGTATCTCCCGTAGGTTCTGGACACCACTTATTGACATTATAGGCAATCCAATCACCATCTTTTTCCAACACACATCCTTCCTGCAAAATAGATAAAGCATTGACCAAGTCGATAGTCGGACATAGGTCGGCGCGCACGACCAAATAGGTTGCAGAAGGTGACGGACTATGAAATTTCTCTTGAAGATAGAGTTCTGTATAGAAGCTAACCGAAACACCCAATAACAATTGCCATTTCTCCTGGATTGTCAAAATTCCTACTCGAAAAGCTCCCACTGGTCTTGTGAAAGCCATAGGCAATAAATGTTCTCGCCATGGGGCTCGATCATGTAATACGACTTCTAACAGCATAGTCCGATAAATTTACATAAAAAAATCCCGACAAGAAGAACCTATCGGGATGAAAGTTATTTTTGACCGAAACCGGTAATTTAAATTACTTCTGGTAACGGCTACGGAATTTGTCGATACGTCCTGCTGTATCAACTAATTTCATCTTACCTGTATAAAAAGGGTGTGATGTGTGCGAAATCTCCAATTTCACCAACGGATACTCGTTACCATCTTCCCAAGTAATAGTCTCTTTTGTGTCTACACATGATTTAGTTACAAAAGAATAGTCGTTAGACATATCTTTGAAAACAACTAATCTGTAGTTTGATGGATGCAGATCTTTTTTCATTATATTTTATTTTATTTTTTTCCTATGATTATTATATCTTCAACAATTCGAGGTGCAAAGATAATCTATTTCTATAAATAAAACAAAAAATACATATCGTCTTTTCGCTATTTATTTTCTTGCTTCAAAAAATGAAGTAACACGATCGGGGCTCAACATTTGCCAGAGCGACGCAACCGTCCATCCGGGTGCAAATATATCGTTATAAAAGCCTTTCCCATTTTTGCCATAATCCCAGTTGGTATGCTGTACAACTTCTGGGTAATAGCCAGGCTTCCCAATATCGAACAAAGAATTTTTTTGCGGCATCAGTTGCAACATACTTGTTTTTATCACCGAAGAAAATTCGGAAAACCTTGGTTCCTTTTTTTCTTTTGCTAACCAATCGAGCACTGTCGCAAATTCAAAAATAAAAACATCTATGTGATTGTTCTCGACCGAAACATTTCCCCAGCCTCTAGATTTAAAATTCACATCACCTAACATCTGTCCCTGTGCAAAAGGAACATCCCACAAATAATACCAAGAAAGGCAAAAATAGGCTGCTTGCTGACACAAATCAACATAATGTTGCCTTTCTTTTCCGGTTGTTACCATCGCTAGGTAATGCATGGCGGTAGAGGCATACAACGACGCTTCTTTATCTTCACAATTAGCGTCCAACGTAGAAGAAAAATAGTCAGCTTTCGTTATCAGTTCTTCCTCCAGGTATTTCCCCGCACGTTTGGCACTTTCCAGATAAGACTTATTTTTAAAATAAGCATAGCCCATAGTTAGTGGCAGCACCGCAGAAGGTGTACTACCTCCAGAAGGATCCGTAATATGAAATGCTCCGTCAAACTTTCTGGGGAAGCTTCCATCTTCCTCCTGTAACTGTTGTAGATTTGTAAAAAGTGTTTTTACTTTATTTTCCCATTCAGGATGTTGTCTCCCTTTGTCTCGTTCATATTTAAGATAGTTTAATATGGCAAAGAGTCCTTCTGATTGGCGACGGAGACTGTATTCCAGCGTCACGCTGTCCTTCTGGTAATCAACATATTCATGGAAGAACCCGTTTTCAGAAAACCCGTGCAGAAGATAGGAATCAAATGTATGACGAGCCTTGTTTATAAGATCGTTATCTGCCGTTTCTTCTCCATACTCCAACGCATTGAATGCATTCAATAAAACCCGTCCGATAAAACCGACTTCAGTCGCGTCTGTACTTTCGCAATCATCAGTACGCATATGTACACCGGAAAAGTATTTCAAATCAAATTTGTCTACATAACTTTCTCTAAAAAAATTAGACAGGGCCTCTTTCGCTTGTCTCGTGCTCATAGCATCCGCATAAACGGGTGGCTTTAACGAATCATAAGAATAAGTCCACACATCAGCAACAAAAGCGGAATAGTTTATGGCTCTACCTTTTCGAATTTCCCAAGTCAACCGGCGAACTTCACCTTTTTCCAATCTCTCGAATGCGCGTACCGCAGGGGCAAGAATAAGTTTACGTATATACGTATTAGGAAATTCGTTATAAGGAAAGCCAAAAACAAGGGAAGCGGTTCCTCCCCTATTACGAAAGCCGGTAAAACCAAGTGAGGTTTTTCCAGAAAGAATCACTTCTCCTTCGCTAAGCGCCGTCAGACTTTCATGAGCAAATTCATCTAAGCGCATGACAGTATAATAATCGCCTGTTTTCTCGCTGTATATACCCGTCAAGGGTATACTCAAACGATCCTCACGTACTTGCCAGCTATCACTGGTTGCAAAGGAAGGTGCTTCCTGTGGAGAACGTAAATTGCGACGATACCAAAATCCGGGCATCAAAAACTGACAATCGTCGTGCTCCACGGCAGGCAATTCGTAAAGTTCCTCAAAATTATAGAAAACGGTCTCTGTAGCTGTCAACTCGACGACGATACGCATGCCGGCTGTTGTTTCGCTTACTTGACGTTTGATAGTTATAGGGAGATTTTGATCTGCCCCCAACATGCCAGAATCATCCGCTTTCAACTTATAATCCACCGCCGGATTGCCAGGTTTTTTTAAGGAAATCCGCCAAGTTGATTCGGGCATAATATGCCCATAACCTACACTATATACTAAAGTCAGTACAATTATCAAAAAGAATTTATTAACCATGTATCTCATTATCTCTAATATCATTTACGTAATTCATAGCGATTTGGCCATACGTCTATCTGCTGACAACGGGAGCCAACACTTCTTCCCCAATTTTCATAACGGGCACTGCATCATCTGAAAAATCCACATCTGCCATCAACATAATACGAGGTAACACCTTACCGGGAGCATAATGGGCGTGGAAGACTATTTTTAATTGTCCGTGTTTATCATTGAAAAGTGAATGATGTCCGACACCAATATAGTCTTTTGGTTTTTGCAAGATAGGATTTCCTTCGTATTTCGTCCAAGGTCCGTAGGGTGAATTTGCAGTAGCATATCCAACACCATAGTAAGGGCTTTCAAAATGATTAGCTGAATAGGTCATATAATAGAGCTCTCCATGTTTAACGATAAATGGTCCTTCGTTAATTCGGCCTTGGATCCTTTCCCAATTTTGTGATACATGGATACATGGAGCCAGCGTTTCATTTTTTACGGTCTTCAGATCATCTTCCAATTCTGCGACCCAAACTACCGATCCATCGGTGAAACGGACAAAGTACAAATAAGGCGTACCATCATCGTCGATAAATAAGGAATTGTCGATGGCTTTTCCATCTATCCACATCGGTTCTTTCATTTCTTGGGTAAATGGACCGAGTGGACTGTCTGCTGTGGCGACACCTATATGCTCATCAGCTGTAAAATACATAAAGAATTTGTTTTTTTCAGGAACATAGTACACTTCAGGTGCCCAAAACCATCGCTCTGCCCAAGTGCTGTCCTTATGTAGGGCTAAATGAGGAGATTTATGCCAGGTATGAAGATCTTCAGAAGTATATACCTCAATGCCGTCAGAGGCATTCGTGCCGTAAGCATAGTAGGTATTGTCATGATACAAAATATTCGGATCACCCAATAATACCGGCGTAGTATATTGGAAATCACTTACGCTGTTTTTCTCACAAGACGAAAAGCTTGCAAGAATAAGAACCAGTGATAGATAAACTAATCTTTTCATATGAATAAATTTTAACTGTTCTATTTATTAATATCTCGGGTTTTGATCCACATTAGGATTGTTATTGGCTTCATCGGACGGAATCGGTAAGCTTCTATGACGTCCTATCACAAAATTATTGAAATCGGGATCCCGTTGCTTCAACTCTTCAATTCCCTCCTGTGTATCCAACAGCTCCCAACGCTTGATGTCGGCCCAACGGTGTCCCTCGCTCGCCAATTCCAATACCCTCTCTGTTTGTAGCCTTTTGAGAAACCGCGCCCGATCGGTCGTCGCTACGAAATGGTTTGTAGCAAGTGGCGGCATATTTGCGCGAGCTCTAACCCGATCTACGTGTAGCACGGCGTCAGCTAAGCTTCCCCCCCCTTCCGCAATACATTCTGCATACATTAATAACACATCGGCAAAACGGATAACCCTTACATTAGTCGGGTTGTAATAATCGTCAAAACCTCTGTCTGTGGAAGAATATTTGCGGAAGAATACCCTTCCCTGCCAATTACCTTGTTGCCAAAGCGCATTGTTACTGGTCAACGAATAAATTCGATTATTATCTGGAAAATCGTTTTCCATTCCTTGATAGAAAGCGGTATACTTCAGTCGAATATCAAATCCATTGGTGAGGTTACGTTCTTTTTTAAGTTCGGTAACAAGCCAAGGACGCAGCTCACCGTCTGTCCATCCGATGCCTGGAGGTGCGAAAAACTGTCCTCTATGGAGACCTAGATTAGGGTCTATTGAATTCGGGCCATCTCCTGCCGGAGCTTTGTTTACATCCGAGTATTGTATTTCGAACACCGATTCGATATTATTTTCCGTCGCCGACGTAAAATTATCTGCATAATTTGACACCAGATCATAATAACTTCTTCCTTCTCCTTCTACCAGCCAATGCAAATCAGATTGAGCTTCCTGCCATTGATGTATTTGCATATAACATTTCGCACGAAGCGCTAAAGCAGCGCCCTTGGTTGCCCTACCTTTATTTTGACCTGTCCAAGCCTCCGGAAGCAAATTTTGAGCTTCGGTAAGATCGTCGATAGCTTGCTGATAGATTTCAGTTTCTGTATTTCCATTAGGTTGCATACCCGGTGTAGAAGGTTCGAGCACAATCGGTACGCTCTTATTCTCGCTACCCCATAATACCGCTAAATTATAATAATAAAGACCTCTCAGAAAATAGGCTTGCCCAAGGAGACGAGACTTCTTTTCTTCATCTTCAAACGCAATATCAGGAATGTGAAATAGGGCTTGGTTGGCTCTGAAAATGGCTTGATAGCATTCGGCATAGGTCATCCCATTGCCTTCTGAAAAATTGTAGTTATTATAAATAAATTGCGTCCATTCGCGCAATTCTGCCCATGGACTTTGGCTAAACCCTTCATCTGAAGTCAGGTCAAACCTAAACCACATCCACCGGGCATACGTGCCGGGTTTGTAGAACATATTATATATGGCATTGACACCGTATTCTGCATCCAATTCTGTATTCCAGAAACTTTCCAAGGTGATCGAATTTGGATTCTCTACCTCCACCTTGCATGCACTAAGCATACATATACTTAAAAATATATAAAATAGCTTTTTCATTTATTTATAATTTAGAATGATAACTGTGCACCAAACGTAAAACCTTTTGGATTAGGGAATGCTCCACCATCATATGAGCGATCCCAAATATTGGTATTCAAAAACTCCGGATCAAGCCCTCTGTAGGATGTAAATGTGACCAAATTTTGCGCATTCACGTAAACCCGTGCGCCTCTAATATGTTGACCAAGCAAAGACTTGGGTAAGTTGTATCCTATTGCTATCTGCTTAATCCGTAAATAATTTCCATTTTCTAACCATCTATCCTGATCGGGACGCGCATTTCTGGAGTCTGCAAAAATCGGCCTTGGATCTGCTGCATTAGTGTTTTCCGGAGTCCAAGGATCATAATCAGCCCTATAGTTCGAGTTATCATCAAAACGGTCAAATGCAGATCGCGGACCGTTGAAAGCCATATGGCCAAAAGCACCGGTCGATTGGATTTGCATATCAAAACCCTTGTATTCAAAAGACATATTCATTCCTAAATAATATTTTGGAATAGTCGATCCGAGATATTGTCTATCGGCATCGGTAATCTGCCCGTCATCATTATAATCCAGGTATCTTACATCACCGGGCTTAGCATTAGGTTGAATCAGTGCACCTTCACTATTCCGGTGTGACATGACTTCCTCCATGGAGCGAAACAGTCCGTCGGTTTTAATCAAATACCACTCTCCTATTGGGCTACCTACAACAGATTTTGTGTCCCATTGGTTAAATTCCTGACGTCCGTATCCCAATTCAACAATCTTGTTTTTCAAATAAGAACCGTTGACGTCTAAACTATATCTAAAATCACTACCGATCTTATCTTTCCAATTTAATGCCAATTCTACCCCTCTATTTTCGAGGGTAGCTGCGTTAACAAAAGGATTCCCGCCATTATTCCCCGTAGACAACAAGATTTGCATAGGAGTAAGCACATCTTTTGTCGTTTTAATAAAATATTCAAACGTCACATTAAAACGGTTTTTTAGAAAAACAGCATCAAAGCCCGCATTCATTTGCGATAACTTTTCCCATCGCAGGTCGGAGTTGGACAACTGAATTTGTGTCATACCGGGAACGGAGCTGCTATTATCTCCAAAAGATGCTTGTGGAAAAGTATTGATCAACGCGACCCAATCCCAAAACCCGATATTAGAGGTTCCTAAAATACCATAATTCGCTCTTATTTTTAGATCATCTATCCAAGACGCATTAAAAAAAGATTCTTCACTTACACGCCAGCCTAATGATCCTGATGGAAAATAACCGACATTATATTGTGGCGAGAAGCGTGAAGATTCATCCCTGCGTATAGTACCGCTTAGCAGGTATTTGTCCGCATAATTGTAGTTAACTCGTCCGAATACCGAAAATAGCTTTGCTAAGTTTTGAAAACCACCAGTCCTTGGGTCTCTCAGTGCAGCATCCAGATGTTCAAAATATGCGTCGGTTTGACTGTTTACTAAAACATCATTTTTTGCTCCCCAAACTTGCTGATAGCTATATGGTTGGTAACTAGCACCGACTACGGAAGATATGGAATGCTTATCGAATTGTTTGTTGAACTCCAACGTATGGTCAAAAACAAATTCGCTATACTGTGCTTGACGTCTCGTTAATGTCGACGGATCAATAGGTTGGTTAACTTGCCAGGAGCCAACCTTACGCAAATAACGATGATTGTCATTACTAAAGTCAAATCCAAAGCTAAATTTGTATTTGAATAAGCTGAAAAGATCTAAAGAGGCAAAAGCATTTCCGCGAACCCTCAAATTACTATTTCTAGTATCTGTAAAATCTTCTTTTGCGAATGGATTAGTACCAAACGTAATATTATATGGTCCACTCCCATATCCATACCCTCCATGGTTTCTAGGATCATAGATCGATATCGTCGGCAACATACGGTAAACATCAACAATAGGATTCGTATCCATTTCGTCAATACCGTAATGACTTAAGACAATATTCTCGCCTATGGTAAATTTAACATGTTCTCCAAAATCTCGACTGGCAGATGCATTTGAACGGAGTGTATAACGTTTACTTTGCGTACCGATAACTGTTCCCGAATTCGATTGATAGTTTCCAGAAATAAAATAGCGACTTTCACGGCCTCCTCCTGAAAACGAGACATTGTGATCATCCACAATTCCTGTCTTGAACACTTCACTTTGCCAATCTGTATCCCCTTCGAAATGATTTGCCAGCCCATTGATATTAGGGTTTCCATCTGCAATTGTATTCATGAACGCCAAATCATTTAACTTGATCCATTGCGCTCGATCAGTTAAGTTATATTTCGGCAACCATTGTAAAGAGCGTCTAGAAGAAAGATCAATTTTCATCTTTCCTTCCGCTCCTTGTTTAGTCGTGATAATAATAACCCCATTTCCTGCTCGGGAGCCATAAATTGCTGCCGCCGAAGCGTCTTTTAGAACTTGAATACTTTCGATATCATTAAAATTGAAGTCTCTATTTGCACCAGAGATCACACCATCTACAACATACAGCGGATTACTATTCCCAAATGTGCCGGTTCCCCGGATTTCGACCTTTCCTTCCCGTCCCGGTGCACCTGCTGTCCGGACGTTTACACCCGGCACCGTCACCAATGCATCGCCTACGGTACCTGTAACAGTCGTATTCTTCATTTCATCTGGTTTGAATACCGAAACAGCTCCTGTAAGATCTGCCTTTCTAATTGTCTGATAACCGATGACGACCACTTCATCCAATTGTTGATCTTCGGCCATCATGATTATATCTATTGTAGTTTGTCCACTGAACACCATCTCCTGTCCAACCATCCCTATTTTAGAAAATAGCAGCACATCACCGATCGCAGCACTAATTACAAAATCACCTTTTGTATTGGTAGAGGTAACACGTTGCTCACCTTTTATCCGAACAGTAACTTCGGAAACACCTTGTCTATCCTCATCAACGACACGTCCTTTTACCTGTGCTTGTTGTCCATAAGTCATCATCGACGTGACAACAAGCGTTATTATCAAAAATATCCTTATCATAATTATATGTTTTTATATCATTAATTTGTTCCCCTCCCTATTCCTTGTTGGTTTTAGGACTCCATATGGAGTTTTCATCTATTGTTATGGCCTTGTCTTCTATCGAGAGATTGGCGATATGCATAAATCGAGGATGCACCGTCGTCGTATCATGATGAGCATGGAATACATATTTATATGCTCCTTCTTGATCTTGAAAATACGCTCCGTGTCCGGTGCCGGTTAAACCTTTTTGTGGATTCTGAAGAATGGGATTCTTATCCGATTTTTGCCAGGGGCCTCTTGGTGATGAAGACGTAGCATATCCCACGCCGTAATCGGGACTTCTGAAATCATTACCGGAATACAACATATAATATAAACCGTCACGCTTAAGTACAGAGGCACCTTCGGTTACACGTCCCAAAGTGGCTTCCCATCCTTCAGTCGAAGCCTCTATGCACATGGTAAGTGTTTCTTCTTTGATGGTTTCCCAGTCATCTTCCAATTCAGCCACCCAAATTACATTCCCGTTGGTAAACCGGACGAAATATAGGTATGGCGTACCGTCATCATCTATAAAGAGCGAAGAATCTATCCCTTTTTCCGCCAACATCGGTTTTTTAATTTCTTGGCGAAATGGCCCTAATGGCGAATTAGAAGTTGCCACACAGATATGTTCTTCAGCAGAATAAAATAAATAAAATTTGCCTTTTGCTTCGTTGTAGTAAACTTCCGGTGCCCAAAACCATTTCCCACCAAAAGAGTCCTCTTTTTTTAACAACATCTCTGGATGTTTTTTCCATTCATGCAAGTCATCAGACAAAAACACCTCAAACCCTTTATCTGAACTCGTACCGTATGCATAATATACATGATCATGATAAAGGATAAATGGATCTGCTAAGGGTATAGCATTCAACATTTCTTCTTCCTTTGCGACGGAATATATGTTTTCTTTGTTACCTTGACCATTGGCCGAGTTCTGGTTGTTATGGCATGACAGCAGCAGCAATCCGGATAACAACAGACAATAGATATTATTTTGTTTTTTATTCATCGATATAATTTATTCGTCTTTTATCACTCTAATCCTTGAATTGACCAAATCGGCCACGTATATATTCCCGTCTTTATCCATCGCGATACCTTCTGGTTCATTGAATTTAGCATTGCCTCCTTGTCCATCCGCAAACCCTTGGTTTCCTGGCCCTCCGTCTCCTACATATCGCAACACATCTCCTGAAGGAGACACCGTGCGTATCCAATGATTAAACTTTTCCGCAATATATAATGTACCCTTTGTATCTACCATAACCTGCGCAGGTTGATCAAAACTTGCATTTGTACCATTGCCATCAGATTGGCCCCAGGATCCGGTACCTGCAAATCGCTGGAAATTGCCTACAATTTCATTTGTGAATGGGCTATATGCTGCGCGAAGTATGCCAATAAAGGGATATTTAGCGACAACATACATTGATGTTCCATCGGGCGAAAAGGCAAAATTTGCATAAAAATCACCATTGATGCCAGGAACCGTCGCTAGATCATATAATAATTCTGCGCGATTAGTAGACTTATTCCATTTGTACAGTTTTCTTGGCCAACAATAAAAAATAAGTGTACCATCAAGCGGATGTACTCCAGCGAAATTAACATGGTTTGATGGAGCCGACATCACGTAATTCTGCTGGGTGCTAAAATCAGTGTCTCTGGTAAGGATGGCGACCGAAACATTATTCGCATTTCCAGCATTATCATTACCAATGAATAGGGTATCACATGTTATCGACATCGTGATATTTCTTGGGTTATTAATCGATCCTGAAAGGGAAGCAACAGTTTTCACCATTCCATCTTTAATCCGTCTAACACGTCGTCCTTCTTCCAAAACAAATAATGCATCATCTTTTTTATCATACGCCAACCAATAAGGTCTGTTGAAGCTAGCCTGCCGAAGTGCTCCATCAACACTGACCGCGGTACCACTGCCGCTATAGGTGGATACGTTACGGGTAAACTGAAATGTAAACTGACTAGACAACTCAAACTCCTTTTCGCGAATGGATACTTTGACAGCCCCACTTCCAGCCGCAGTGGGAACAACAGCGTATATCCGTGTTGGAACTACACTGACAACCTGTGCATGTAAGCTGTTAACCCATACTTTCACATCGGTTATTTCATTTCCAAAGTTCTCTCCTTGTATAACAATCTCCGTTCCGGCGCGCCCAGCTTCCGGAGTATAACTGGTAACTACCGGATCTTTTACGGGTTCAACTTTGGTGTCTTGACGACATCCGGCGAGGTAAACCGAGACCAGCAACGCGAACAAGCCAATCCGGTTTACAAAAATCTTCATTCGAGAATTTTCCATTAGATTTAAATTAAAGTTTATAATAGTACCTGGTGTGCAATCGATACTAATCAATGTATCAATTGCATTGGCAAATGTAGTGTGCGAACACTTTTCTTGTTAGAAAAAAAGTCTCAATAAATGGAAGATTCGTATCATTCTTGCATAAGAAAAATACATAAAAAACTTATTAACAGTAAATTAATTGTAATCCTTAGGTAATACCCCAAATTGTTCACAAAAGCACTTGGCAAAATAGGATGGCGAGTTAAAACCAACGATATAGCAAATCTCTCCAATGGGGTATTTATTCTCTTTTATCAAATGTGCAGCCATTTTCAATCGTTCTAACCGAATATATTCGTTGGGTTTCATATCCAACAGACCTTTGATCTTTCTATAAAAACTAGCTCTGCTCATATTCAACGCTTCCGCTATTTCCTCTATTGTAAGGTCAGCGTTACCTATATTTCGATGAATCTCGTCTCGTAATGTATTCAAAAAAACAATATCCGCTTCATTATTTACCATGGTATTGGAGACCGTCAACGGATTCTTCATAAATGCTTCACGAAGCTTCTCTCTGTTATTAATTAAATTAGCTATAATCGCTAAAAGATAATCTGGTGAAAATGGCTTTTCTACATATGCATCTGCCCCAACATCGATTCCCTCTATTTTTGACTGTAAGGCTGTCTTAGCCGTTAGCAATACTACTGGAGTATGGCTATAATTAACATCTGATTTAATAAGTCGGCACAATTCAACACCACTCATTCCAGGCATCATGACATCGCTAATAACCAAGGTAACAAAACTTGTCTTTAATAACGCCAAAGCCTCTTCTCCGTTCGACGCAACCTGTATTTTATATTTTTCGGGTAATACCTTTTTGATAAAACGTTGCATCTCTAAGCTGTCTTCCACAATCAATATGGTGTGGGACTTGGCAGAGGTGTCTATATTGGTTTCGCTAAATTCATGTACTTCGTCTTTTATTTCTACCGCATTAGATTGATGATATATTGGAATAACTAAAGAGAATATATTTTTATTTGCCGTGGTCAGCAACAGCAATTTCCCATTATGCAATTCCGCTAAGGTCCGCGCCAAATACATACCTATACCTGTTCCGGGTACATTCGTTTGGCTCCATTCATGAAGCCGTATAAAAGGTTTAAATATTTCTTCATGTTGTTCATCTGGTATCACCATACCATCGCTTTCTACATGAATCTCAAAGAGGTCTGTCTGTTTATCGATTTGTAAACGCACATGAATATATCGATCTGCATATTTGATAGCATTACTAAAAAGATTAGAGATGATTTTAACAAATGCCTCCTTATCTATAAAAGCTGAGAACGTCTCCTGCTCCACATTCATGGTAAACTCACGATCATATTCTTTAATTAAAGGAGAAAAACTTTGCTGTATTTCTTTTAGAATAGTTGGTATATCATATGCCGATAATCTTAATAAGAATCCTTCTCGCTCGGATTTCCTAAAATCGAGCAGTTGGTTGGTTAAGTCCAGTAATCTATCGGCATTATTCTTCATAATATGCAAATCTTCCAACACATCAGGATCTTCGATATTATTTTTTATGATAATATGTTCCAGGGGGCCTTTTATAAGCGTGAGTGGCGTCCGTATCTCATGCGTTATATTAGTAAAAAAGTTAATTTTAGCATCGTGCAATTCACGTTCCTTATTCTGTTCCAGTTTCTGTATAAACCATTTTTGCTTAAGCTGCTGGCGATTCCTGAAAAACTGAAAAAAGAATAGAATTATACCAACGAGAAGCACAAAATAAATCGTATATGCCCAAGATGTTAAGTAAAAGGGAGGTAAAATCTCAATATAAAGCACTTTTTCTACCGGATTCCACAGCTTATCATTGTTTGAACCACGTAGCTTAAAAAGATATTTACCACTACTCAGGTTCGAATAGCTGATCAACGAAGACTCGGTCACATTTTGCCATTCTTCCCCAATCCCTTCCAATTTATACTGTATAGCATTCACTTTGGGTGCCTGGTAACTCAGTGCCGCAATCCGAAGGGAAAAGTGATTCTGGTCATGCCGAAGCGTTATCGAATCTGCATATAGAATACTCTGTTCTAGAGGAGATTTTTCGTCGGCGACATTAACAGCCTTTCCAAACAAGAAAAAATCGGTAATGTATACAGGAGGAACATACGTGTTTTCGCTAAAAGTATTGGGGTTAAAGGATATAAGACCACTGATACATCCAAATAAAATATTTCCTTCTGCTGTTTTATAACCGGATTTGTAATTGAATTGATCGCTCAAGAGTCCGCTGGCTACAGTATACGTTTTGGTAGTTCCATCCGCTGGCTGAAACCGAATTAAGCCATTATTCGTCGTTAACCAAAAGAAGCCCTGATCGTCTTCTATTATCTGGTAGACGACGCCATAATTCAGGTTAGTCTGGTCTTGATACTGAACGAAAGTTTTGGTAGCATCATCGTACTTACAAAAACCTTTTCCTTGCGTAGTAACCCATATTTGCCTTTTACTATCTTCGAATATGCTCAAAATTTTATTATAAGGAAGACCCCCTTTTTTTTCGGATTGTTGAAAATGTTCCCATTTCTTACTTATATGATCACGTCGATAGAGTCCATTACTATATGTTGCCACCCATATATTCCCATAAAAGTCTTCTTTTATATCATACACCAGATTCTGTTCCAATTCTGGTATCTTTTCAAATGTTTCTCTCTTTTTATCATATCTCATCAGGTTCAAAGACGTCCCGAGATAAATATCTCCATCAGAAACTTTACATATAGAGAACACATAATTGTCCGCGATCGTACCAGGGTTGTCCTCAACGGTAAACGATTTTACTTGCCCTGTGACTGTATTGATAACACGCACACCTTTTGAAAATGTTCCAACCCACAGTTCATCACCATCCATGCACAGCCCATGTATGTTAGAAAAACTAGCACTCGCATTAAAATGTTTGAATTCTTTAGTCTGTGTATTAAAACGAAAAAGTCCGGCATCCTCTGTTCCAATCCAGAGATCCTGTCCATTACCTTTGCAAATCTCCCGCACGCGCTGGCCCTGTAGGGTCTTACTATCATTGGTAGGGTAATATTTCTCAAAATAGGTTGTCTGTTTAGGATAGTAATTTACACCACCGAAATACGAACCTATCCACATTCCTCCTTCTCTATCCTTGTATAAGGAGTATATCGCATTATCTGATAAGGAAAAGGGATCCGATGGTGTATACTGTAATTGTCGAGAGGTTTTATTTGATAGATTATAGATATAAACACCTGTTTCTGTTCCAACCCACAATTCGTCCTCTGAATAAGGTTGCAAGCAGCGCACAAAAATAGGATCGTAAGCACGTAGTGAAAGCGGTAATCTACGCATTGCCTGTGCCTTTAGGTTTAATTCGATGAGACCATTTTTTTCCGACCCCATGAAAACAAAACCTGATTTCCCCAAATAAAGTGTCGTAATTGATTCGTCCTTAAATGGTTCTGTACCGTCTTTCCATCGATAAGGTTCCACCGTTTTGAAATTATCATCTGTATAATATAAACCTTTGTAAAAGGTAATCCAGATTCGACCGCTTCTATCAAGTTGAAACTCCCGTACGGAGCCCAAGGTGGAAAATGGATAGTTACGAAGTTTTTTTTGTTGCTCATCATACACAAAGAGACCAAGCCCATCTACCGCAAACAGCGTAGAACCATTTATACCCCGACCAATTTTATTTATAGTCTTATCCATTATCCGCCCATTCTGTGCTGGAATCGAAAAATGGTCAAAATATTCTTCATTGGGATGATAAATATAAACACCTAAATCAGTACCAACCCAAATCGAATGATTCTGTCCCTCATATAGAGTCGTTATGAAACCATGTTTCAGCCCGTTGTTACTGTCTTTATGGTCTCTATAAGTTTTAAAAGATATTCCGTCGTATCGATTCAGACCGTCTTTTGTTCCAAACCACATAAATCCACTCTCATCTTGGATAATAGCATTTACGGTATTTTGAGAGAGACCATTATTGATATTCAGATTGTGAAAATAATAGGAAGGCTGAATTTGGGATTCAGCTATAGAGACATTCATCCCTAATATAAAACAGCATAAACAAAATTTATACAGAAGTCGCATTTAAGATTGACAATTACGCATTAGTTATGTCGCTAATGTACAAATTATCTAACCTCTTTTCCACTTTTTTTCCTATTTTTGCGTTCTCATTTAGCACTTTGAATCATCAACATGAGCACTGTATTATCAGAACAGGAACAACAGCGTAGACTAAACCTTCAAGCCCTTATCGACTTAGGTGTTAACCCTTATCCAGCGGATGAGTTTAAAGTAAATGTCTCTGCTGCAGATATTCTGGAAAATTACGAAAGAGATAAATTAAATTATAAAAACATCCGTTTTGCCGGACGAATGATGAGCCGCCGTATTATGGGGAGCGCATCGTTTATGGAATTACAGGATGCTACGGGACGTATTCAGGCTTACGTAAAACGTGACGACATATGTCCTGGTGAAGACAAAACCTTATATAATACCGTTTTTAAGAAGCTATTGGATATCGGTGATATCGTAGGCATTGACGGATATGTTTTCACAACTCAAACTGGTGAAATCTCCATCCATGTCGAAAAGCTCACCATATTGACGAAATCTTTGCGTCCTTTGCCTATTGTGAAAGAAGCAGATGGTAAAACGTATGATGCCTTTACTGATCCGGAGCAACGTTACCGCATGCGTTATGTCGACTTAATCGTTAACCCACAAAACCGGGAAATATTTGTCAAACGAACTAAATTATTTAATGCCATGCGGACGTTCTTCAACGATGCAGGCTATATGGAGGTGGAGACGCCTATTCTTCAATCCATCCCGGGTGGTGCCGCAGCACGCCCATTTATGACACATCACAATGCATTAGACATTCCACTATATTTACGTATTGCAAACGAACTTTATTTAAAGCGTCTTATTGTAGGCGGCTACGACGGGGTATATGAGTTTTCGAAAAACTTTCGTAATGAGGGAATGGATCGCACGCACAATCCGGAATTTACCGCGATGGAGATATACGTAGCGTACAAGGACTACAACTGGATGATGAGCTTTACGGAACGCTTACTCGAACATTGTGCGCTTGCTGTCAATGGAACAACCAAAGCTACTTTCGGAAATCACGAAATCGATTTTAAAGCGCCCTACAAACGCATAACCATGGCAGATGCCATCAAAGAATTCACAGGCTTTGATATCTTAGGAAAAACAGAAGAAGAAATTCGTGAAGCTGCAAAAAACATGGGTATAGCGGTTGATGATACGATGGGAAAAGGTAAACTGATTGATGAAATTTTCGGAGAGAAATGCGAAGGTAATTATATTCAGCCTACATTTATCACAGATTACCCTATCGAAATGTCGCCGTTGACAAAAAAACATCGCGACAATCCAGAGTTGACGGAACGTTTTGAACTCATGGTATGTGGAAAGGAAATTGCTAATGCTTATTCGGAATTGAATGACCCGATAGATCAGCGCGAACGTTTTGAAGATCAACTTCGTCTTTCCGAAAAAGGAGACGATGAAGCGATGTTCATCGATCAAGATTTCTTACGCGCGTTGGAATATGGTATGCCGCCTACTTCGGGACTTGGCATCGGTATGGATCGTTTAATTATGTTCCTAACCAATAACGCTTCTATTCAGGAAGTCCTCTTTTTCCCACAGATGCGCCCAGAGAAAAAAGAAGTCATTATAGAATTGACGGAGGATGAAAAGCTATTATTGGCACAACTTACGGAAGAACGTAATATCTTGGCAGACGTGAAGCAGGCAACCGGATTGAGTGGAAAAAAATGGGATACGGCGACAAAAAGCCTACGCCAAAAAAACCTGGTTAACATTGTTGTCGAAGGCGACAATAAGTTTATTATAAAAAATTAATTTATAATTTGTTAGAGCGTCAAGGTATTGGAAAGTTAGACCTTTCTAATACCTTGACGCTCTAATTTTTTTCTACATTTCACAAAACCGCTTCGCGGATCCGAACTAATTTCTCGAGTAACCCTTCCAGCAAATCCAAATGCAGCATATTTGCTCCATCCGATTTCGCATTTGCTGGATCTGGATGTGTCTCTATAAATAATCCATCTGCCCCTACAGCAATGGCAGCTTTAGCGATCGTTTCAATAAGCTCCGGTTTTCCACCGGTAACACCCGATGTTTGATTAGGTTGTTGTAGCGAATGTGTACAATCCATTACCGTTGGGACACCAAAAGCACGCATTTCCGGCAATCCGCGAAAATCTACAATCAAATCTTGATATCCAAATGTATTTCCCCTATCGGTCAGAAACACCTTTTCGTTGCCGGCGTCTTTTACTTTATCGACAGCAAATTTCATCGACGCTGCAGATAAAAACTGTCCTTTTTTAATATTAATGACCTTACCAGTATCTGCTGCAGCAACTAGCAATTCCGTTTGTCTGCATAGAAATGCCGGTATCTGTAGCACATCAACATAAGCCGCAGCAATAGCCGCCTCTTGGCTCTCATGTATATCCGTTACTGTCGGAACGCCAAATGTTTGACCGACCTTTTCCAGTATTTTTAACGCTTTCTCGTCTCCTATTCCTGTAAAAGAATCTGAACGTGAACGATTGGCTTTTCGATAAGATCCTTTGAAGATGTATGGAATCTGATATTTATCGGTAATCTGTACAATCCGTTCTGCAATGCGCAAAGCTATTTCCTCTCCTTCAATAGCACAAGGTCCCGCCATTAGAAAAAAACAGGCAGACTCCCCGTGTTTAATGGTAGGTAAATATTGTTGAATCATATATTTGGTTATTAATTCCCTAATTCAGACATAAATTTAATCCGCATTAATTGGATATCTTCATACGTATAATCATCTTCACCAAGTTCTTTCAACGCCTCCTGGATAGAATCGACCTCGGCGGTGCGGAAGTAATCATATACTTCTTCTTGACGATCACTATCAATCATTTCATCCACAAAATATCCAATATTAAGCTTTGTACCAGAGTTGACAATAGACTCCACTTCTTTAAGCAAATCTTCATAACTGATTCCCTTAGCGGAGGCTATGTCTTCTAAACCAATCTTTCGATCTATATTTTGTATAATGGAAACTTTTAATGCCGATTTATTTGCTGTGCTCTTAATGACAAGATCCAACGGTCGGTCGATATCGTTGTCATCCACATATTGCTTAATCAACTCGACAAATGGTTTTCCAAACTTAAGGGCTTTGCCTGCCCCCACACCATGCATTTGCTTCAGCTCATCCAAACTAACCGGATAGTGTGTACACATTTCGTCCAGTGATGGGTCTTGAAATATCACAAAGGGCGGCAGGGATTTCTGCTTTGCTATTTTCTTCCTTAGATCTTTCAACATTTTCAACAATTCCGTGTCCAATGTTCCAGATCCCTGTACAAGTTCCTCCGTACCATCCTCATCTGCCTTTTCCATTATTCTATTTAGAATAAATTTAATGCTATAAGGATTAGCTAAATATCTCTTACCATGCTCAGTAAGGGTTAGCAAACCGTAATGATCAATATCCTTTTTCAAGAAATTATTTAATTCGGCTTGTCGAATCAGTGATTTCCAATAATTTACACCTAAACTTTTACCTTTTCCGAACAGAGGGTGTAGATCATGTTTATAAGAAGATACCGGTTGATTATTTTGTCCAATCATTACATTAATGATATGATGATCATCAAACTTCTCTCCTTCTTTCTCTATAAAACGCAGTATTTCCAGTAAATTTTCCTCGGCATCAAAATAGGTTTTCGGTGTACGACAGTTGTCGCACATGTTATTGCAACCTGTCTCATCAAACTGTTCACCAAAATAATGTAAAATCTGTTTTCGACGACATACGGACGATTCTGAATAATCTATAACTTCTTTTAATATTTGCGTACCGATCTCTCGTTCTGAAACAGGCTTGTCTTTCATGAATTTGGTTAGCTTCTCTATATCCTTTTCAGAATAGAATGCTAAACAAATACCTTCGCCCCCATCACGCCCAGCACGGCCGGTTTCCTGATAATACCCTTCCATTGATTTGGGGATATCATGATGAATGACATATCGAACATCCGGTTTGTCTATCCCCATCCCAAACGCTATAGTTGCTACAATAACTTCGACATCTTCCATCAGAAACTTGTCTTGTGTATCTGCTCTGGTTTTCGCATCCAATCCAGCATGATATGGTAATGCCTTTATTCCATTGATATTAAGAACTTCTGCGACCTCTTCCACTTTTTTGCGACTGAGGCAGTATATAATACCCGTTTTCCCAGCATTGTTCCGAATAAACTTCACAATTTCTTTTACGACATTCTTTTTAGGTCTGACCTCGTAATATAAGTTTGACCGATTAAAAGAAGATTTAAACAGCGTCGCGTTATTCATCTGTAAATTTTTACGAATATCCGATTGCACCTTCGGTGTAGCGGTTGCCGTTAAAGCGATGATAGGAATATTTTCTCCTAGAGCATTAATAACTTGTCTTATTTTGCGGTATTCTGGACGAAAATCGTGTCCCCATTCTGATATACAATGGGCTTCGTCTACAGCGACGAAAGAAACCTTAATCTGCCGTAAAAAAAGTGCATTTTCTTCTTTTGCTAACGATTCCGGTGCTACATAGAGCAACTTCGTTTTACCCTCCGTTACATCTTTTTTAACTTTTGTAATCTCTCCCTTATTAAGTGAGGAGTTTAAAAAATGTGCAATGCTATCATTCCCACCGAACGCCCGTAGTTGATCTACTTGATTCTTCATAAGTGCAATAAGCGGAGAGATGACAATGGCCGTACCCTCGCTCATCAGCGCCGGCAATTGATAACAGATGGATTTCCCTCCTCCCGTAGGCATAATAACAAACGTATCTTTTTTATTCAATATATTCGTTATTATAGCTTCTTGATCCCCCTTAAAGGTATCAAAGCCGAAAAACTCCTGTAAATTGTCAAATAGTGATTTTTCTATTTCCATTGACCTCAAGACAAAAATTAGATGGATCCGTGGCTCATTTGAGCGCTAAATAACCTACTTTTGTAGTTAATTAAAATAAAATTAACTATTTTTTCTGTGATACACAACATCGATATCAAAAAGACTGCAATAGACACATTAGAACTAGAAGCCGCGGCAATTCATAACCTTGCACAATTCATTGATGACGATTTCATTAAGGTTGTTAATCAAATATTAGATCTACAGGGTAGAATTATTGTAACAGGCATTGGTAAGAGTGCTATCATTGCACAAAAAATAGTAGCCACCTTTAATTCTACCGGTACACCTGCCATTTTCATGCACGCAGCTGACGCCATTCATGGCGACCTAGGTATTATCCAAAAGCACGACCTTATTATTGCCCTCTCTAAAAGTGGAAATACGCCTGAAATTAAAGTTTTAGTACCATTTTTGAAGCAGACGGGCAATACGCTAGTTGCTATGGTAGGTAATATGGATTCTTTTTTGTCACATCACGCAAATTTTATTTTGAACACTTCTGTCGAACGAGAAGCTTGTCCGAATAACTTGGCTCCCACGACAAGCACGACAGCACAATTAGCCATGGGAGATGCCTTAGCCGTTTGCCTACAAACATGCCGCCAGTTTTCAGATCGTGATTTTGCTAAATATCACCCTGGAGGTGCTCTCGGAAAACAGTTATATTTAAAAGTCAGCGACCTGTCCGACCATAATGGCAAACCCGAAGTTTCTCCGTTGGCAAGCGTACGGGAAGTACTCATTACGATTACGAAGTATCGTTTAGGCGCGACTGCTGTCATCGATGCAGACAAGGTTGTAGGCATTATCACCGATGGCGACATCCGTAGAATGCTCGAAAAATATGAAGATCTAGCACATTTAACGGCAAATGACATGATGACACGAAACCCAAAAGTCATAAAAAGAGAAGCACTAGCAGCAGATGCCCTCCATAGTATGCGACAACACAATATATCACAACTGCTTGTTATTCAAGAGAACCATTACGCCGGTATTATCCATATACAGGATCTATTGAAAGAGGGCATTATTTAGTTATTTCTGTAATATTTTTGTTTATTTCTTTAAAATAAGCCTATATACTTTGTGCTATTTGTAACTTTGGCGTATCTTTTGATAATTATCATGTGAGGTTAAAGTATTAATAAGATGAAGAAAAGAACATTAGGAATATTGGCAACGTTTATAGCTATCATTGGTTTTATGTCCATGACTACGGCTATTGGTGAATTCAAATTTGAAAATGAAACCCATGATTTTGGGACTATTCCCCAAAATAAGGCAGCATCATATAATTTTAAGTTTTCGAATACCGGTGACGCCCCTATTATTATCAACGAAGTAAAACCTTCTTGTGGGTGCTCTGTGGCCGAATTTACGAAAACTCCAGTTAAGCCTGGAGAGGGAGGTACCGTAACGGTAACCTATAATGCTGCAGCCACCGGACCTTTCACGAAGCAATTCACCATTAAGTCCAACACAAAGACTCCTATAAAAACATTAACAATTAAAGGGAATGTAGAATAACTCTTATTCCCTCTAGGGAGAAGATTATAGATTAAGCAAAGCCGTCAATTGACGGCTTTTTTTATTAGTTTTGCAGTATACTTAAAAACGTACAAGGTAATGCCAGAAATATCAAAAAGGGGTTTGGATATGCCCGCTTCTCCCATTAGAAAGCTTACGCCTTTTGCAGAACAAGCCAAAAAAGAAGGGAAGAAAGTATATCATTTAAATATAGGACAACCCGATATCGAAACGCCGGAAGTCATGATAAATGCTTTAAAAGACATCAATTTCACGATATGGGCGTACACCGCATCAGAAGGTATTGCTTCCTATCGGGAGAAATTGGCGACGTATTACAACAAATTGGGTTACAACATCTCACCGACAGATATTTTAGTAACCAACGGTGGATCGGAGGCGCTTACTATAGCGATGCAAAGCTGCCTTAGTTCCGGCGATGAAATTATCATTCCCGAACCATTTTACGCGAATTATAATGGATTTGCCTGTGCGGCAGACGCTGTAGTAAAACCGATTCTATCTTATATAGAAACGGGCTTTGCTTTACCACCGATTGCGGAATTTGAAAAATTAATTACCAATAAGACGCGTGCAATTGCAATCTGTAACCCCAATAATCCTACAGGTTATCTCTACTCACGCGAAGAATTAGAATCTCTGAAAGCATTGTGTCTAAAATATGATCTGTATCTATTTGCAGACGAAGCTTATCGCGAGTTTTGCTATGATGGAAATACATTTATTTCACCCATGCACTTGGAGGGTCTTGAACAGCATGTGGTCATTATCGACACGGTATCCAAGCGATATTCGGCATGTGGCGCAAGAATAGGCTGCTTAATCACCAAAAACAAAGAATTGTATCAGACGGCTCTTAAATTTGCTCAAACACGTTTAAGTCCGTCTTTGGAAGGACAGATTGCTGCTGAAGCAGCAGTAGATACACCGGACAGCTATTTCGAAGCTGTATCTAAAGAATATACAGCCCGTCGCAACACCCTTGTTGAGGGGTTAAACAAGATAGAAGGTGTTTTTTGTCCAGTTCCAGGAGGGGCATTTTATGTAGTAGCTCAACTCCCCATTGATAATGCAGATAGGTTTTGTCAATGGATATTAGAAGAATTTTCGTATAACAATGAAACCGTCATGATGGCCCCGGCGACTGGATTTTACAGCACACCAAATGTCGGAACTGACCAAGTACGTTTGGCCTATGTACTTAAACAGGAAGATTTACGCCATGCGTTGGCCTGTCTCGAAAAAGCCTTAGAAGAATATCCAGGTCGTGTAGTACTTTAATGAGAATCTTGCTCTTTTCTAAAGTTTGAATCTTCGGAAAAGAGCAAGGTAAATTTCATACTGTGAAGATAACAGAAAGTATTTTGCGTTTAAAGGAAACAATTAGTTACGATAGAATCGTTGATTCTCTCGATGAATGATATCGATAGGCATAAAATATTCCTTTTCCTGTTTTTCTTCAAACATAAGGTATCGATATAGCGCTTTTACCCCACGATAAGCTTGTTCCTGTGGTTTTTCACAGATTAAGAAATCAATCACACCTTTATTGAGAAAATCAATATTGCGTTGCAGAAAATCGTAGCCTACCAACAGAATATCTTCTTTTTTCATTTCCAACAGGTATCTTGCTACTAATGAAACCCGCGAGTTCGTCACAAAGATCAACCGTATGTCTGGATAACCTTTTAATGCGGCCGCAACAGACTTCTTTACTGATTGATAATCGGTATCATACAGGTTTCGTTTTATGATTCTGTTCGGGTTATTTGCGGTAAAATATTTTGTAAAACCTTCTTCTTTTTTAAGGATATGATAATCTGATTCAATATCTTTGGCTATGTTCATTAACAATATCTGATCCGACTCGCCTACGAGGTAATCTACCAAATGCGCCGCCGTATACCCACTATAAAAAAGATCTGGCCCGAAATAGCTGATATTCTTCCTGTTCGGAATATTTGAGTTCATAAATACAAACGGAATCTTCCTTTTTTGACACGCATCTGTAAACGTTATAGCTTCTTCTATAAATGCCGGGGCGATTAAAACACCATCTACAGATTCGGATTTCAAGATTACTTCTGTTTGTTTCACGAACGAGTCTTTATCGTTCATGTCATAAAACAATTTTTCAATTTTGACATTATAAAGCATAATCTCATTTTCTGCCTGTATTATTCCCTGTAATGGCACCGCCCAATAATCTGTTTCCTCAGAAACTTCTGGAATAAGCGTATACAGATTCATCGTTTTGGACGATGCCAATCTTCTAGCTAGAATATTGGGTTTATAATCCAGCTCTTTAATAATCTCATTGATCTTTTGTTTGGTTTTCTCCGATACACCTGATCTATTGTTTAACACCCTATCCACGGTTGCAATAGAAACGTTTGCCCTACGTGCAATTTCTTTTACACCAACAAGTTCTTTTTCACCCTTTTTCATATTATAGTGTATTATGCTAATACGGAAAATCAAATATAGTGAATATCTCACATTCATTTGGATGTGTCATCATAAGCGTGGCTCAGCTGTTTTCATCTGGAGCCGGTAGATTCGCTAATCTGGTATAAGCCCTTAGCATTCCAATAGGTAACTAGCGTTTGTATATTTTTTTCAAAGCGTTGAAAATCCTTGTTTTCAAGACGAGTCCACCCCACCTCGGCATATGCAGCCAATCTCGGATAAATATGCTTATTAATAGCTGTTAACGTGGGGGTCCATTCACTCCACATCTGGCATCCTAAACCCAATATCCTATCCTGATATTCCAGCGGAAGCCCTGCTGGTATCGGTTCGAAGCTATACGACTTCGAAAGCGGTATTTTGTTATAATCGTAATCTAGATAAGTATAATTATGATAGGAATTCACGACATCGTGTCCCTTTTTTACAGCGTCCGTAATTAAGTCAACATCCCCTTTCCAAAAGTGTACAATTGCATTCTTAGCTAACGGCTGTTTAACCAAAACATCATCACTATTAACATAATCATGTAACTTAACGCCCATGATTTCATTCCAGCCCATTACGCGCTTTCCTTTACGCTCTACAAACCTTGAAATCTCATTTGTAAACCAAACCTGAAGCTCGGCGTAAGAGGCAATATCGTTTTCTTTCATAAAGTCATTTACCTGCTTCGATTCCTTCCATTGGTTATGACGAACTTCATCCCCACCAATATGAATAACTTTTGACGGAAATAGAGCCATGGTTTCTTCGAGTACGTCCTTTAAAAAGTTTCTGACCCGCTCATCACTCACATCAAAGATATCATACATGACACCAAATTTTGCCGGGACGCTAATGATCGTGTCTTTCTTGACACCCAAGCACGGATATGCGGCAATGGCTGCGCTCGCATGTCCCGGCATCGCTATTTCCGGCACAATTGTAATATGCCGTTCTGCCGCATATTGTATGATATCCTTTATTTGTTCCTGTGTATAAAATCCCCCATAAGGCTTCCTATCATACACTGTACTTTTCGTCCCGGTCGGCCATGTACCGATCTGCGTAGAATCTCTCTTCGAACCAATTTCAGTCAATAATGGATACTTCTTGATTTCAATGCGCCAGCCCTGATCATTCGTCAAATGCCAATGAAACGTATTCAGTTTCAAAAGAGCCATTTCATCCAAAATATCCTTCACGGCCTGTGCGCCATGAAAGTGACGGGATTCGTCCAACATAAAAGCACGCCATTTAAATGCAGGCGTATCCTTAATCGTTAAAAGCGGGAGTTGAATAGACTCCAATAACAACTGGTTTAAACTTTGCATTCCATAAAATAGACCAGTCTCCGTCGGCGCTTTTATTTCTATTTTATCTTTGGTCACCGATAATGCATATGATTCGCTATTTTCCGATGTATCGTTTGTTAATTGCAAGTAAATCGGATAGCTCTTTTTATCCTTCTTTACACTAATTCTTCGTTCGGCAAGTAGCTTTTGTAAATAACCATTTTGGCTGGAATTACCCCTGATATTGACCACTATATTTAAATCAACGAATCCCTCTTGTCGTAAAACAGTGTTCGGATAAGGTATGATATTTATTTGTGACTGCGCATAAGATAGATTTCCTGCCATCATACCAAACAGAACAATAATGGCTAAGACCGCGTGTTTTTTCATATAATATCTTGTTATTAAATTCAATTTTATTATTTTTTCCAGGTTTTCAATTTAAATCCGCGATAGGCATAGAATATCAAATACAGATAGCAGGGAACCAACACCCAATAGGCCTCTTTCAATCCATGCGTATCCGCCAGATACCCGTATATTAAAGGCATAATCGCATTTCCACACAGCCCCATAATCAATAGAGAGGCTCCTATCTTGATGAACCGACCCAAATTATCCAGCGCCAAAGGCCAGACCCCGGCCCAGATCATCGAATTGGCAAACCCCAATAACACGATGAACCAAACAGAAACATCGGTATTGTGCCCTAATAAATGTATCTTGCCCTCCACCAATATAACCAGCATACTCAAGATCAATCCAGAGAAAGTACAGACCCTCAAGGCCGTCAATTGGCTCATAAGTTTTGGGATAAACGCTATTCCCAACAGATATCCAATAATAGTGGCCGTCAATGTATAGGAAGGAAACACTTTGGCTTCCAAAAAAGGAATTCCTGTACTGGCAACATAGTTAATGATACTGTCCACGGCAATTACCTGTGATCCGACATGGAAAAAAATCGCAAAAGCACCTAATACGAGATGGGGAAATTCAAGAATACTATTCTTGCTCGCATTCGATATCGCCATCTGTTCATCTTCCGTTTCTGTATCGATTTCGGGTAAAGGCGAATAACGAACGAAGAGGCCAAGCAATAACAGAACGCTTGCCATTACGGCATAAGGCACAATTACACGGGCAATCAGTTCATCCAGCACCTGCTCTTTTTCAGCACCTTGCATTAAACTAATCTGTTCAAATAACGCGTTATCCGAAGAACGCAGAATCACAGCAGCAAACAACAACGGGGCGACAATCCCGGCCAGTTTGTTGCATATCCCCATAATACTAAATCGCTGTGCGGCCCGCTCTTTATCGCCCAAAATCGTAATATAGGGATTTGCAGCGGTCTGCAAAATAGACAATCCAACGCCCAACGTAAAAAGGCCTGTCAAGAAAATCGGATAAGCGCGCGAAAATCCTGCCGGAACAAAAAGCCCTGCACCCAGCGCCATAATAAAAAAGCCCACCATCATTCCTTTTTTAAACCCTATCTTCTTCAAGAGATAACCGGCTGGCAACGACATGACTAAATAGGCGATATAAAAAGCAAAAGCGACAAGATATGACTGAAAATGATTGAGTTCACAAGCTATTTTAAAATAGGGTATCAAAATAGCATTGACCCATGTTACAAAACCGAAAATAAAGAATAGCATCCCGATGATCGTAATAGAGATGATCGTATCTCTTTTACTCAAAGAGGATACTGCTACCGTCTTGCCCTGTGCCATGATATCAGTTGATTATTTGTGTACGACATGCCATTTGTTTTGCTTATACCGGGCCAACCGCTCGTATAGTACCCGGATCTTATTGTTTCTTAATTCATTTTCTTGCGCTATTTCGGCATCATACATTAAATATCTATTCAGGGCTGCGAATCGTCTGTCCAACGACGCTGTATCGATAGCTTCCAGCTCTTTTAATAACGCCTGTACATCTTCCTGTTTGAAATTTGATGCATTGGCCCTTATTTCGATGTCCATATATGTTAAGTATTGTAACCGAATATCAGCCATCAAGCGGTAGTGTTCAAATTCTTCTGGATTTTTACGCGGCCGTAGTTCGTAAAAAGTTTTTGAAACGATCTGCGCGCTATCTAATAAAACGTTAATATCGAGCCCTTCTTTACTGATTTTCCCTTGATTAATTTCATATGGTATAGCTCGCAATGCTTCCCAAAACCGTATGGCCTGCTGATCATCAAAACCATATTGTTGTTTCGCATAAGACGTTACAAACGTATAAACATCCAATGCTTCAATATGATTAACGCCCTGAAAGTAAGCATCAATTAATAGGTTAAATCCTGAAATTGGATACACGCGACGGATCGTATATAAGTCTACAATATCGCGGGTGGATTCCCAGAGCGGGGAGTACAATCCCGATGTAGACCAAGAAGTCATAATCATACCCTGGTAACCAAATTCACGGGCCAATGGAATAAAATCCCGTATATTATGAAAATGTTTTTCCCATTGTGTCAAAAAATAATTATCCGGATGACTTCTTATTGACGGTGCACCCCATATCTCGAAACCACTTTTCAATAAATTGTCATGCTTGCCAAACATATTGATATCCCATCCATAGTTCCAATCAACAAAAACCGTCTCTTTGGGTAAACCCTCCAATGCATCGGGATATTTTAAGGCGATATCTGCCCAGAGTACAGGACGTTTACCTAGACCGACCACAATATCACAGAGCAGTTTGATATAGTCACCATAGAGTCTTCCCTTGCCTACTGCCTCCACTTTCTTTTTAGATTCGGCAGAATGTCCCAACAAATAGGTTTCATCTCCACCGATATGAATATATTCGGACGTGTGGGTGGAAATCAAATCCTTATACAGGCTCGTAAAGAGTTCTTTGTTTAATTCTTCCCGAAGTGGATTAACTTGCGAATAATCTTTTTGATCTTCCCGCAGATCTTTATATCGATAGTGCCGAAGGATATACTCGACATGACCAAAGCTCTGTTGCAAAGGTATCACATCAAGCCCCAACGAATCGCAATAAGCAATAAAATCCACAACCTCTTCTCTCGTATAAGCAAATCTATTGGGGATAAGAGGATGATCTTGAAATGGATAAGTCGCCTCCCATTCCATAATTAACGTATTCAAACCGTTATCTTTCAACTTTTTAGCAAAGTCCTTTAAAGCCGGCACGGTCATCACCTGAATCCTGAGGTCTAAATGAAAACCCTTTACCTTAAAATCCTGAAGCTTATTATTCTGCGCGAACAATGACATCGATATGATGAGGAATCCTATTCCAAAAAGTAGACTTATATATTTATTCATCCATATAAAACTTAAAAACGTATTAAAAAATATCCTGTTTAATCCTCTTTTTTATACTTTAGCTTGCCGGCAACTATCGTAGCCATCACGCGGATATCCTCGTCAAATAACACAATATCAGCATCCATACCTATCGCCAAATGTCCTTTTTTATCCAGCCCCATAATCCGAGCTGGAGTAGATGTCATCATTTGTACGGAATCCAAGAGAGCTACATTTCCTTCCCGCATCATTGTTCGCACCAAGCGATCTGCGGTAGCTACACTTCCGGCAAAAGCAGATCTGTCCATTAACTTTGCTACACCATCCTCGACGATAACCCTTGTACCTTCCTGTTTGCCCCCTAATATACTTTCTCCTTCAGGCATGCCTGCGGCGCGCATGGCGTCTGTTATTAAAGCTATCCGATCCGTACCTTTAATCTTGAAAACCAGACGAAGCAAGGGCGAAGGCACATGAATGCCATCGGCTATAATTTCGACGTCCATCCCGTCTATCAAATATCCCGCTTCTATCGCGCCGGCATATCTGTAGGCATTTCGCCTCGTTATTCCGGACATCGCAGAATAAAAATGGGTAGCCAGCGTGTAGCCATTATCAAACGCCGTCTGCACTTCTTCATATATGGCATCTGTATGTGCTAAAGCTAATAGCTTATTTTTGGACTTAACATATCGGCCGAACGCTATGGCTCCGGGCAATTCAGGCGCGGCGCTCCATCGTACGATATCATCTGAGTATGCCAAGATTCTTTCATATTCCGCAGGATCCGGATGACGAATGTATTTGGGATCCTGCGCGCCTTTTTGACTAAGAGCAAAGTATGGCCCCTCCAAATGAACGCCTATGAATTGTGCGCCTTGGGTATTGATTTCTTTTGCTGTCTTGTAAGCATCTAATGTCCGAAACAACGCTTCCATTGTACTGGTCAACGTGGTAGGGCATAAAGCAGTCGTACCGTATCTGAGGTGCGTCTCTGCTACACCCAAAAAGGCATCCACAGTTCCGTCCATAAAATCATGCCCTCCACCACCGTGCACGTGCATATCAATAAAACCCGGCGAAATATATAAACCTGTCGCGTCGATCGACAAGATTTCTTCATCTACATGGGTGGGCTTTCCGATACCTATGTCGCATATAACACCATCTTTAACATAGAGATAGGAATTCTCCTGAATAACCTCCCGACCAATTAATTTCCCATTAAATATCAATAAATTGCTCTTCATATTACACGAATTAACAACAACTATAATACTAAGCCTTCACGATAGCGACCTCACTATACGCTTCTTTATCGAAAAAATACTGACAGTTCGGATGTTTGCGCAATATCGTTGCCGGCCAAGAAGCATCAATCGCACCCAATAACGCCTGCTTGACAGCTTCCCTTTTATGTGCTCCTACGACAACGCAAAATAAGGCATTGCCCCGTAGTAAGGTAGGTATGGTTAAGGTCAAAGCTGTTAACGGCACATCGCCCAGCCTCGAAAAGCAACCATCATTCACCTGTTGTTGCCGACATACAATATCCAGATCTACCAATTTGATCATATCAGGATCATTAAAATTGGCCACTGGCGGATCATTAAATGCCAGATGGCCATTTTCGCCGATGCCCAAACATACAATATCAATAGGATGATTTTCGATCAATTTAGAAAAACGCTTTATTTCATCTTGAACGTTTCCATTTGTCGATATTGTATATTTTTCCGCTAGCGCTACTTTCGAAAAAAGATTTCTTTCGAGGTATTGAGAAAACAACTGCGGAGCGTTGTCAGCAAGACCAACATACTCATCCATATTAAACGCTGTTATCTTGTTCCATTGGATTTTTTCAGACTGGGTAAGGTATTCCAGCATATAATCTTGTGAGGGTGCCGCTGCAAATATCATTCGGATATGCTGCTGCTGCTCCTGTAACTGTATAATTTTTTTTTCAATCGCCTGCCCTGCAGCATAACCCGCCTGCTTAACCGATGAAAAAACATGGACATTCTTCAAATATTCTGACATCTTCTTTTTATTTATTTTAAAAGCACCTTCTAGTTTTCTTAAACACAAACTTTCTTTGATCAATCCGTATAAACTAAGAAGGGTTTTTAATAAATTCTACCTTTTCTATAATTATTTCCTGGTCTTTGAGATCCGATGGAGCGACACCACGGAACAGCCATAAATTCATACGTAACCGTTCTTCGTTTTCCGGAGGAATATCTCCTCCAATGTATGCCCATTCGTGTATTATATTTTCAACACCGGATGTTAGCCCGTGCCCTTGTAAACTGATAAATTCAATTTTATTCGGTTGCCAATTGAAGGCATGTGTGGACTGGACACCTAATAGCTGGAGATCATAGCGTTCTTTATTTCCCGCTTTTTCAGATGGTTGCACAGCAAACTGCGAATCCTGATTGTCTGCTACTCCCCAGCGCGAAAACTCAATATCAATCTCTTCGTTATCGTTCTTATAGGTAAACAGTCCAGCTACGACTTGTTTATCCAGCTTGCTCACATCACTCGAAATATAAAACACATACTTACCATACCCCATGCTCCGACGTAAAATCACACCGGAACAATACCATAACCCACCTTTTTGTACAATTTTCAAATGTAACCGTCCCTGCTCATCTACCCATACATTTTCTTGGGCATCGGAAAACAAATTTGGCCCAGGCCCTTGCTTTGCCTCCCCAGTCGTGCGCACAATCCAATCAAAGCCTGAAAAAGAGATGATCCGGTCTATTGGATTGGTATCTGGATCTGGTTCATTGGTAGCACCTTTAGAACAGGATGCATTAAACCATACCATACCGGAACACAACAGGATACAGCATAACGAACTGAAATAAAATTTTCTTGACATCATAAATATTTACGGTTATCTATTATTGTATATCGATAGCCACCTCTATATCTTCAATAAGCCCTCCAGACCGATCTCTGGCAGATAATAGTAGCGTGCTCGATGCATTGTTTTCTCCGTCATGAATGAAGAGAATATTTTTCAAGTCAATATCCAACTGTGTAAATCGATCTCCCGCTCGTAGTATATTCGCCCCTTTGATTAGCCATCCGTTTGGTGATATTGCATCAACCGTGTAAACAATATCGGCTGCGGCCGATCCACTGACCTCCAAGACTTCGTTGTCCAGCACAAACACACCTCCATTAGATACGTTGATACCAGTATTGGCGTCCAGCGTCAACGTACTCTCGCCTGATGCCAAAATGGAAATCAACATAGGTGGATCCATCGTATCGTGTTCTTTTGACGCAAGATCTGTCGTTTCGTCCGAACCCGCTTGGGCATCCAGCATAAATGTCACACGCCCTTGTTCTGCATTTGATTTATAGAAGTCTGTAATATCAAATACAAAGGGCTGTCCGGCAACTGCCATATAACTTGCAACAGGACTATTTCCTACAGGAGGTTTTTGGGCATTGTTGAAATTGATCGCCGTTTCTGTCCAGTTGTATCCAGGTATATCATACAAATAGGTAAATATACCTTTACCGTGTGTAAAAACGGTCTGTATCTTTAATTGCATATCGGTAACTACCCCTTCTTTCTTGAAATCATTAAAATCAAACATCAGGTAAGCGCGGCGATCTACTTCACTATTGCCTGTTACATTTTTAACCCGTAAAGTTGTAGCAGTACCAAAATTCTGTGATGCCGATGGCGGCCCATTCACGTAAGAATCATGAAGTGCATAAATCGTATCCCGAATAAGGTTCGGATTCGGTGCCTCGGCATCCCCTGTAGGTGCCGAATAATACACCACCGAATTCACGATGTGAATCACCCCATTGGTAGGCTCTATATTGGATGTACGAATTTGCCATTCTACATTAGTACCCTCATTTATAAGCCCTATATAACTGGTATTATGTGAAAGATACATAATCTGGCCATTCTCCGTATCGTAAGCTATTGGGCTATTACTTGGTGCCAAGGCCGGATCGGTAAAAATAACCCGATCTTTGACCACATGATAACGCAATATATTACGTAATATCGGAAGCGGAATCTCTTCTACGTTGCTATATCGGTTTTCTTTTAAGTAAGCTCTAAATGCCGCATTGTTTGGCAAGATGAACGTCCGAGCGTCCGAGCCTTGGAATAAAGACTGAACTTCTGCGTAAGCAATTGCCTGCCGTAAGAAAGACAGCGAATCATACTGTTGGATATACGTCCAAGCATCCACATCTAATTTACCATCAACATTAGACGGCTGATATTTAAAATCCTCTTGTATTTCACAGCTGCTCATTAATCCTAAAATCGCACAGCAGAACAGAAGAAGATGTCTTATTGTTTTCATATTTTTCATGTTCGTCATATTTTTATACCAATTGAAATGGCTATTTGTAAAACTCATTTTGAACAATATTTGGGTTTCGGTTAATGACGTCTTCATGAATAGGCCATACAAAATTTCGGGTATCGCTGATGGAATTAATAGGTCCCATGACTTCAATAACCTTTCCGTTCCTAACCAAATCAAACCAGCGATGGCCCTCGTAACATAATTCGACGGCACGCTCATGTAAAACGGCAGATACCAAATCACCGTACATACCGTTGGCATCTGACAGGTCTAGATTTGGCAGCCCTGCGCGTCTTCTTATTTCATTCAATAAAGGGAGTGCTAAATCGGGTTCGTTAAGATGAGCATGGGCTTCCGCTTTCAACAAAATAATATCAGCCAATCGGACCATGACAATGTTATTGGAAGACGGATCAGGGCTTTCATCATTAAATCCTTCCCCAAAAAACTTCCATATCTTACGAGGTTCATTCTGCGTAATATCATAAATACGGGTTTTCCGAAGATCGCCTTCTTCAAATTCATCTCTAAATTTCAAGCTGGGAAAGTAATAGCTGTCTGAGCCCAATGCATAGATAACCCGTAAAGAATTGGTCTGGATTTCATTGTAGCCGATTTCAAAAATGCTCTCGTTGCTCATTCCGTCCGTAAATATTTTATTCCAGTCCTGCATAGATACCAGGGAATAAAATGGGCTTTCTATAACACTTTCCGCTGTCGCGATGGCTTCTGTATATTTTTTACGCCACATGTACACCTGTGTCAAAAATGCTTCAGCAGCTCCTTTGGTCAATATCACCCGGTTTCGTGCACCTGTATAATTATCGGCACAATAGGTAGATGCATATAGCAGGTCCTCCTCAATCATATCCAATACCGTTTCCTGGTTTGTCCGTTCCGAAAAAATATTTTGCTGAACACTTTCAAACGGCTCGAGAATAAGTGGGACATCACCCCATACACGTACAGCATAAAAATAAGCGATAGCACGTAATGCTCTTGCCTGTCCTATCAGCTGATTACGCAATCCTCCTTCTTCCGATTCAAAGACTTGGGGAACATACTTGATCGCATAATTAGCTCTGCTGATAACGGTATACAGATTATCCCAACGAGCGGATTGAATGACTGGTGTAAGTCTGTTTTGCGTCAACGCAAATGGATCTTCAGCATGATTCGTTGCCACCGCATCTGCTCTCCCTTCACCCCATAGCGCGAAATTCTGACGGAAGGCCGATTGCATGGAATTATAGATGCCATATACACCCGCCTGCGCGTCACTTGGATTTTTGTAGAACCCTTTCGCCGAAAAACCGCTGATCGGTTCTTTATCTAAAAACGAGTCTGCACATGAACTAATTAGAACAATCAGTGTGCACAGCAGAAATTTTATATTCGTATTTTTCATAATATCATCTATTAAAGTCCAATATTTAACCCAAAAATGAACATCCTATTTTGTGGATAAGAACCTTGATCCACACCAACACGCAGCCCGGAGAATGAATTAACATCGGGATCAAATCCGGTATACTTTGTCCAAGTGATCAAATTAGTCCCCGTCACAAATGCATCAACCTTGCGCAAACCGATCCGGTTAATCCAGCTGTTGGGGAATGTATATCTTAAATTAACATTCTTTAATTTGATATAAGAACCATCTTCAACCCACCGACTGGACACCCGACTATCGGTCTGCATAGGATCGTCCCGAACCGGTTTCGGATAATTTGTAATATCACCCTGTTCCCGCCATCTATTTAGTGCATCGGCCGACAAGTTGTTGTAACGTACAATTGAATTTCGTTCTTGATTAATGGAACTGTAAATATCATTGCCGTAAGAAAATTGAAAAAACACATTCAATGAAAAGTTTTTGTAAGTGAAGTCATTACCAAAACCTCCAAAAAACTTCGGCTCTGCTGTACCAATGATCTGGCGGTCGTCCGGATTAATAATATTGTCACCGTTCAAATCGTGCCAAATAGGATCACCACCTTTAAATACCGGCCCTAATGCACCATGCGTGATCGCATTCACATTATGTACATCACGGGCGTATACGCCATCAAATCGCCATCCATAGAAAACGCCGATAGGCAGCCCCTCCTGTAAAATATGGTAGCTTCCATTTTGGATATATCCATTTGTCAAAAGTTCCTCTGGAAGCGATAAGACCTTATTTCTGTTCAAACTGATGTTCAAGTTTGTTCCCCAAGAAAACACATCACGGGAAATATTTTTTGTGGTCAATAAAAACTCAACACCACGATTTTGTATACTACCGATATTCTGCATAAAGCTGCTAAATCCTGTCGTGGTAGGAATAGGAACGTTATATAATAAATCGTCTGTATTCTTAATATAGAGATCGGTTGTAAACGTAATCTTATCTCCCAGAAATGCTAAATCCAAACCAGCGTTATATTGCGTTGTCGTTTCCCAGGTCAGTCCCTCGTTAGGCATTACTGTCGGAGCGGCTCCCGAGAAATCCAAATAATTGGCTCCCACCATAAATTCTCCCTGAGAAGTATAGTCTCCGATGGCTTCATTACCTGTTTTACCCATACTGAAACGTATTTTACCATCATTAACTGCACCGATAGTAAAGAAATCTTCTTGAGAGAAGCGCCAGCCAACTGATGCCGAAGGAAAGTAACCAAAACGTTTTTGCCTACCAAATCTAGAAGAACCGTCAGCACGGAGGTTGACTTCCGCCAGATATTTTCCTTGATAATCGTATGACGCACGACCAAAATAAGACATCATCGCGTGTTCAGAAGCCACATTGATATCTACGCCATCCGAATCCTTATTGGAAATTGTTCCTGCGGCATTCAGTGTTCTGATATTATCACTTGGGAAAAACGATCCGTTCAATCCCGTACGGTCATAGCGCCAGTTTTGTAAACTAAAGCCCAATAAAGCCCCGAAATTATGATCTTGATTGAATGTCTTTGCATAACGCAAGAAACTTTCACTACTCCAGGTCATGTTCGTGATACTCCGGACCGCACCTGTGTTGTAACCTTCTCTATAATCCAGTATTGTCGGCATGAATTCCTCTTCTTTCATGGAGGTGAAATCGAAGTTTAAATTACTTCTAAACGTTAACTCGGGTATAATTTCGTACTCCAGGTATTGACTACCTATTATCCGGTTACTTTTGTTTAAATTGGTAGCATATTTTGCAATTCCTACCGGATTTCGTCTTCCCAGACTATATCCGTTTAGTGAACCGTCCGGCAGATACATAGACATAATGGGCGGACGTATCAATAATTCCCGGATTACACTCAGATTGCCCGCGCCTGCAGCATTAATTCTATTATTCAAACTATTTGTGTAGGCAATACTTTGTCCAATTTTCAATTTATCTGTCAGATTAAAATCGGTATTTAATCGGGAAGTTAGCCGCTTAAAATTAGAATTCAGAATGATACCATCTTGATCTAAATAGGACGTACTCCATGCATACTGCGTTGTTTTGCTGCCTCCTCGTACAGATAAATCTACTTTATACTGCGGTGCCACACGCATTAATTCACGCTGCCAATCTACATCTCCATTATTCATCGCACTTAACGAATCCAGAATTGTCCAAAAAGGTTCTTCAGGATTATCCATGTTATTGTAGGAGTCTATAATAGCTTGGCGATATTGTGTGGCATTCAAAACGCTTAGTTTCCGTGGCAATTCGCTTACGCCCGTCGTAAAATTCACGTCAACAGTGGCTTTACCTTCAGCTCCTCTTTTGGTCGTAATCATGACCACACCATTGGCTGCTCGAGAGCCATATATGGCCGTGGATGCAGCGTCCTTTAATATCTCGATTGACTCAATATCTCCGGGATTTATGGCCGCCAATGGATTTAATCCAAAGCCTTCTGTACCATTAAGGTTGGATAGCGATCCCGATTCTATCGGAATACCATCGACTACGAAGAGTGGATTATTCCCCGAATTCAAGGAAGAATTGCCTCGAACCCGAATGGTCATTTCCCCTCCCGGTGCACCGGAATTGGACGTAATTTGCACACCTGCAGCACGCCCTTGTAAAATCGATATAGGGTCCTGTAGCGCTGTTTTTTCAATTTCCTCATTATTTACGGAAACGATAGACCCTGTTAAATTTCGTTTTTTCTGACGGCCATAACCCACTACCACCGTTTCTTCCAATTCATTAAACGAAGTTTGTAAGGAAATATCAAGGACAGATCGTCCGCCAATGTTGATCTCGTGGGTGCTATAGCCTAAAATCGAAAAGACTAAAACAGTTTGGTCAGTCACTCCTTGTAGGCTGTATGTACCATCTTGGCCAGAGCTGACTCCTTGTGATCCGCCTTTGACGGTAACGGTTACGCCGGACATAGCGGTTCTCGTTTGCGCATCCGTAATCTTACCGGACACTACTCTCGTTTGTGCTAGCACACTATGAAACAAGAGAAAATTAAGGGCAATAACGGCTATCCACCTCATCATCGCCAACTTTCTTTTTAGGGCAAAAGAAATTTTAGGATTGGTTTCTAAAGTCATATATATTCATTTTTTCAAGGTTATAAAAATTAATAGTATGCAATTTTTCTTATCTGAATAGGTACTCTTTTTCCTTGTTCTAATATATTCGGTTACGTTACCGGAACAATATGAATGCTATTTTAGTTAATCTTTAATCGCTCGAAATACACCTTTTTTGATTAACAATTACAAAGCGTCAATTTAATCGTGTGTTATGTTATTTTTTATTATGCTCTGCTTCTAAAATTTCTTTTATTTTTCGGCCTACAAAAACTCCGGTTACGTTACCGAAATAATATATAAACGTCGTTAGTATTACACTAATATCGAAATACATTTTTAAAAATCAAAAATTTAATGCTATTTTTTTTCTTTATTAAAAAAGCGTTAATGACTACATAATGTGTTCATTAATAGCCAAAGTTTCCTATTTTTGGCTCTATGATCACAATAGAGGAATTGAAAAACGAACTTTTAGGAAAATCTTTTCCTGAACGAGTAGAGATTTCACAAGAACAGGTAGTAGTAGATGTAGATACCTTCCTGAAGATACAGTTTATCGAAGCGGAAGCCTGGAAAAAAGATTTAGAAAAATGTCCTGCTTATTTACGGTTAATCAAATTTCGAGAAGCTGTAAAATAGAGCAGGGAATCTTATGCGCCATAAGATCCCCAGTTATTTTATGAAAATATTTATTGTGTTAATTGAACCGAAAGTTCGTTAAGCAATGCTTTTGCATAATTGAGGTCTTGATTCCACGTGTCGTTGCGCTTCGTAATCTTCAATTTCTGGATGGCGGTTTCCAACCGATCCAAGTTTGTCCGGTCTCCCTTGTGCTCCAGCGCCTGCTTCACCACCTGAATCTTTGCATAATCTTGGAGCCCTTCGAGTAAGCGCTCGTAACGAATCGAACTTCTGGCATTCGGATATACAATATAAGTATCCCCTGCTGGCCAGGTACGGAAACGGGAATCTAACAATGGATTTTCTACCCAAGAATTGAATGCCCAACGCAACATACCGTCAAAATGTGCGGCTTCCGCAAACCATGCGAGGAGAACAGATTCTGCAGGATCAGAAAAAGTAAACTGATTGGGAAATGCATTACCACAATAGATATAAAACGTCGTATTCAATCCACGTGATTGACGGTCTTTGAGATCCTCTTCCGAGAACGGATGCCCTAATGCAATGCTAATATCATCACTATTTGGATAGCGCTGGTAAGTTTTTTGGTTATCCGCATAAGAGACGCCCAATTCTGGCGATACTTTTTGCAACAAAGACAAAGCTCCATCCACTTCTTCCTTGGTACGTTCGTCAATAGCGATATTTGTTTTTTCCAACCAACCTTTTTCCCGGAGGTGTTCTACGAAATCTTTTAAGAACGGTGTCCAGAACTCCTCAAATACGGGCGTACCTGGTTTTGCTTCTACATTTACCCATTCGCCACTTATCTTATCTTGATAATGAATTTCATTATTCCAAGGAATAATAGAATAACAATTTATCATCTTATTAATACCGAGATCCAGCATAAATTGTACCCAGCGATCAAAAACGCTGTAATCATATTTCCAAGAGCCGTCCTCTTGTTTCGTCCAAATAATCATATTTGCATAAGGATCGAATGTCTGCACATTCCAAGGATCTTTGTTAAGCGTTGTCGTAATTACCTTTTGTCCTATATCAGCTAACATCTGCATCTGCGGCTTCAGTGCCTTAAAATGTTCATCAGACCATATTTCGAGTCCTTCTACACGTGCCACCGCAGAAGGATGCTGCCATTGATCTAAATGATAAGTCCATTCCGAGGGCTTCGGCAGAACGTGGTCAATGACCTGTAAAGAAAGATCCAGTTCCTGCGTAGGTACGTCAATCGCTTTCACTTGTACTTTTGCTGTATAGTTTCCCGGCTTTGCATCCTCTGGAATACGCACTGTTACCCAAACAGGCCTTACTTTCTTTGCTTCGAGGTCAAAAGAAGAGAGATTATCCAACATATCCGGAGAAAGAGACGAAGCAAAATCTTCCGGTTTGCGTTGACCACATCCTCCTGCAAACTCATCGGTCATCACATAGCGAACAAAACGGGCGGAGGCAATATCAGTCGGTAGATCACGACCATCGTGCATACGAAAACCCGATATTTCTATTTTTGCATCCGCAATTTCGGCATTTGTCCACAACAATATTTGCGCGGAAACACGTTCTCCTCTCCATCCTATCACCGACTCTTGCTTTTTTGCAGCAAAGTCCGGAGCTATAGACTTCGGAAAGCGTTTGTCAATCGTCACAAAAGAAGCCTGCAGTCCATTTTCTACCTTAGACCAATCGGACAATGTATCTGCCGTCGGGTCGGACAATTCTTCAAAATTGACTAATTCGAATGGCGTGCTCTGCTTTTGTTGATTTTGGACACATGCAAAAGTCATCCCCAGTAAGATAGTACCGTATACCCCTCCTTTTAATTTCTTCATATTGAAGTCCATCATAAATAATATTACAAGCTAAACTTAGGGAAAATGACCAGCACCTACAAACCTTATTGAAACACAATCGATTGCTTAAAAAGTTAGCCTCTTAAAATCCCGTAAATAAAGCGTATCTTTGCCGCATGATTAATGTATCCAATTTATCGCTTCGTTTTGGGAAGCGCGTGCTGTTTGAAGATGTAAATTTGAAATTTACATCTGGTAACTGTTATGGAATCATCGGTGCCAACGGTGCCGGAAAATCGACATTCCTTAAAATCATATCCGGCGAGGTTGATCCGACGACGGGTTCAGTGTCTTTTACGCCGGGTGAGCGTATGTCCGTACTGAAACAGAATCACTACGAGTTCGACGAATTCACCGTCCTCGAAACAGTCATGATGGGCAATCAGGAACTTTATAAAATAATGAAAGAGAAAGATGCCATTTACATGAAAGAAGACTTTACCGATGCAGATGGGGAACGCGCCGGCGAACTGGAAAGCCTTTTTGCGGAAATGGACGGTTGGAATGCAGAAAGCAATGCTGCTACCCTATTGAGTAATTTAGGCATCAAAGAAGATCTTCATTATAAATTAGTCAAAGAATTAGATGGTAACGAAAAAGTACGGGTGCTTTTAGCACAGGCCTTATTTGGCAATCCAGACATCTTGATCCTCGATGAGCCTACCAATGACTTGGACATCAACACGATTGGCTGGCTGGAAGATTTTCTGGCGGGATATGAGGCTATTGTCTTAGTAGTATCTCACGATCGCCACTTTCTAGATCATGTCTGTACACATATTGTCGACATCGATTTCGGTAAGATGAACATCTATACAGGTAATTATAGCTTCTGGTATGAATCTTCTCAGCTCGCGTTGAAACAACGTGCAGATCAAAACAAGAAGATGGAAGATAAAGTCAAGGAGTTGCAGGAGTTTATCCGTCGCTTCTCGGCAAATGCCTCTAAATCTAAACAGGCGACTTCCAGGAAAAAAGCGCTGGATAAACTCAATGTGGAAGAAATCAAACCTTCGAACCGAAAATATCCGGCGATTATGTTCAACCAGATGGACCGTGAGCCGGGCGACCAAATATTGCATGTTGAGGGGCTAAGTAAAACTGTCAACGGTGAGGTTTACTTTAAAGATGTTACGTTCATGATCAATAAAGGTGACAAAATCGCTTTACTATCGGAAAACTCTTTAGTCACCTCCGCTTTCTATGATATCTTAGCAGGTCGTGACAAAGATTTTGGGGGCCAGTTCAAATGGGGAGTTACCATTACGGCAACCGATATGCCGATTGAAAACGCTGAATATTTTGAAGGCCGCGATGAGAATCTTGTGGATTGGCTTCGTAACTACACCTCAAAACCCGATGCAGACGAACAATTTATTCGTGGATTCCTCGGAAAAATGTTGTTTTCGGGCGAAGAGGTTTTGAAAAAGGTATCTGTATTATCCGGTGGGGAAAAGATGCGCTGCATGTTCTCGAAAATGATGCTTCAAGGTGCTAATTTCCTTCTATTCGATGAACCTACAAACCACCTTGATTTGGAATCCATCACCGCACTGAATAATGGCATGTTAGATTTCAAAGGATCGATGTTGTTTACCTCCCGTGACCACGAGTTGACACAAACCGTAGCAAACCGAATCATTGAACTAACGCCCAACGGTGTCATTGACAAGTTAATGTCTTACGATGAGTATATCAATTCAGATGCTGTGAAAGCACAACGCGAAGAGATGTATGGCAAAGTAATTTCTTAAATACAAACTCCTATAAAAAATAAGGGGAAATGTAAGTTTCCCCTTATTTTTTATTACTTTGGCTTTCTAAACTTATAAAACAGACCATGAAACTAAACACATTGTCCTCGCTTATATTGGTAGCGGGAATTGCCTTATTATCTTGTTCTTCTGGAACAACTTCTTCAACCGCACAAGTAGAAGATACCTTGCAGGATACCCTCGGTTATCCCGAAGAACATGTAAACTGGAAATTAGGAGCACAGGCGTACACCTTCAGATTATTCACTTTTGCGGAAGCGCTGGATAAAATCGATAGTGCCGATTTACGCTTTGTCGAAGCTTTTCCAGGACAGATTGTCGGCGCCGGAAATGAGGAAAAATTCACTTATACCCTCTCAGAAGAAGGACGGGATCTGGTGCGGAAACTCTTGGCCGACCATAATATTACACTATATGCTTTTGGGGTAGTAAATGGTAAAGATGCTGAAGAATGGGAACAAATTTTTGCTTTTGCCCAAGATATGGGTGTCAAGGTCATCAACTGCGAGCCCAAAGAAGAGCATTTGGACATTGTCTCTACCCTATGTGAGAAATACGATATCCGCGCTGCAATTCATAACCATCCGGAACCTTCAACCTATTGGAAGCCAGAAGTAGTTTTAGCAGCACTGGAAGGAAGAAGTCCGAAAATGGGTGCGGCAGTCGATGTTGGACACTGGATGCGCTCGGGATTAGACCCGGTAGAATGCCTAAAAAAATTAGAAGGTAAGATTATACATTCACACTTTAAAGATTTGAATGAGTTTGGTGATAAAAAAGCACACGATGTGCATTGGGGAACCGGTAAACTGCCTATCAACGAGGTTATCGAAGAATTGAAAAGGCAAAACTTTGACGGGATGCTTTCAGCAGAATATGAATATAACTGGGAAAATAATCAAATTGATGTTGCCCAGAGCGTGCGCAATTTCCGCGAGCTATTAGCAGCATCAACTAATTAATCCAGTTTTTATAAAAATTTTCCTGTGGTGGTCGACTTAAATCGATAAGATAACCGTTGACCACCGCATATTTTAACGTTGCGCCGTCCCCTAAAAAGAAATTACTAGTTCCTGTCAGCACAATTTTAGCCGTAGGCACAAATTCAGCATGAGCAGAAACAACCAATGGAAGATTATGTAATCGATCCGATCCTCTTGAGGCTACCCGTACCGCAATATATCCTTCTTTCAGCAGCTCCAAAGCTCTACTATTACTGATATCATCAACTGTTTGGAAAACTTGCGGATAGACTTTTCCTTGCACGAATTTCAACCCATCTACATCTAATTCATCGTAACCATACGTACCTTCTAGATCTCCTATATCTTCTACCCACCCCCGTACACAATAATCCCGTTCCACAGTCAATTCGGCACGACGAATAGCAATGTCTGTCTTTAACGGTACACTATCCGTTCCCAAATCGATCTTACGGATGATCACATCATGCAGTTGAGAAGCGTTAAAAGGTATATCATCGTAAGCTTTATAATTGTATTTTTTATACGAATCTTGTGCTATTTCCAATAAAGCGTTTAAGATAATGGCAAAATTAAGCCGTCTTATTTCCTGTTTTTCAGGATCGCCTTTTAAGCCGCCTGATTCAATTAACACCGTACTTGCTCCCCAGGCCTGGAAATTGTCACCAAAACCGCGTGGCGAATGCGTGTCGTCATACTTCGCCACCGCATTAGGAACATATTGCTGCAAGAGATTATTCATACCCACAATCAACTGCATCGCTCCTTTCCGGACATCGTTCACTTCCCTTTCTGTATTATACGCCGGCGCAAGCACCGCTATCGTTACAGGATTTTTCGTTCCGGGCACATTATAATATATACTTTGATCGTGTAGGTTAAAACCATAGTTTGGCTTAATTTCTTCCGCCATCCGCCGCAAGAGTTTCGCTTCTATTGTCTGATTGGCACGTGCATCACGATTCAAATCAATGTATTGTGCATTTCGCCGTATAAAACGTTCTGCACCATCTGGGTTGAGCATCGGGATAAAATGAATAGTCAAGTTATCCTTAAGACAGTTGCGGATGGAATCAAAGCCGTCATCCTCACCTTCCAAGAAATTGAAGATATCAAACAGTGCCTGCGTTGCCGTAGGCTCATCACCGTGCATCTGCGACCACAACATGACCTTTTTATCACCTCTACCATATTGAAGTTTATAAATCGCACGGCTTTCCACCGACTTACCTATCTCTGCAACCTGCAATATTTCCTTTGCTTCATGTATTTTAACCAAGGCCACTACATCTTGATGCTTAAAACGTCTGTGTGTTAAAGCTCCTTCCCTATATGTTTTATATAAGCTGTTGTAAGCCGTTGTATCCAACGTCATCGCGTCTGCATATCTATTTGATTCACCAGTAATCGTTGTTTGATGACAAGCCTGAAGGCCGGCAGTGATTATACATAAAAGAAATAAGGTCTCTTTCATAACATTCCAATAACGCTATAACTATCCACGCATGGTATATGAGTCGTGTTCCTACCGATTAAACAATAACCGATGCCCTGTACCTACTTCAATAATCTTGCCATCTGTATAAGCAACGTTTCCGGAGACTAACGTGTGGACTATAGTAGACGAAAAGGTATGCCCCTCAAAAGGTGACCAACCGCACTTGGACAAAATGTTATCTTTAGAAACGGTATACGGCCTATCAAGGTCTACCAACACCAAATCCGCCCAATAGCCCTCTCTGATAAAACCTCTGTTTTCCACCTGAAACAGTTCAGCCGTATTATGTGCCGTTTTTTGTACCACTTGCTCCAATGTAATTTTACCCTGTTTTACAAAATCCAACAACGCTTGGAGTGCGTGCTGCACTAACGGACCGCCCGACGGCGCCTGCGAATAAAGTTTCGATTTTTCTTCGAATGTATGAGGCGCGTGATCAGTGGCAATGACATCGATATGTCCATCTAGTACAGCTTGAAAAACGCCGTCCCTATCGGCTTCTGTTTTCACTGCCGGATTCCATTTAATAAAGTTTCCTTTTTCTTCATAATCTGCGTCAGAGAACCAAAGATGGTGTATGCAAGCTTCCGCCGTAATTTTTTTCTCCTTTAAGGGAATAGAACTCACAAACAGTGCTGTCTCTGCTGCTGTCGAAATATGCAATATATGAAGACGAGCATCATGCTTTTTGGCAAGTTCCACCGCTTTAGAAGAAGAAAGATAACAAGCCTCTGCTGTCCGGATAAGCGGATGCATAAATGGCCGAAGCTCTTCTTCCCCATATTTTTCCTTAAAAGCTTGAAGATTGCGTTGTATAGTTGCTTCGTCTTCACAATGTACCGCAATCAATGTCGGTGCTTCTGCAAAAATCTTCTCCAATGTTGCCTCGTTATCTACCAACATATTACCAGTAGACGATCCCATAAAAATCTTGATACCACATACATCACGTGGGTTCGTTTTTAAAACCTCGTTCAAATTGTCATTGGCGGCTCCCATAAAAAACGAATAATTTGCCAATGATTTTTCGGCAGCAATATCGTATTTGTCCTGCAATAATTTTTGAGTCAATGTATTCGGAACCGTATTCGGCATTTCCATAAACGAAGTTGTACCTCCTGCAACCGCTGCACGGCTTTCGTGCCAAATATCCGCTTTATAGGTCAAGCCCGGTTCACGAAAATGCACTTGATCATCGATGAGCCCCGGTAACAAATGTAAACCTCGTGCGTCTATTGTCTGATCGGCAGGATGGTTGATTTCTTCAGCGATCATTTCTATTCGCCCATTACTAATGTATATATCGCTCAAAAAAGTCTTTCCTTCGTTGACAATTTGTGCAGATTTTATAAGAATTGATGACATATCGCTTTATAAATTATAAGTTGTTTCTTACTATCACTATCTATCTACTTCACCCAATACAATATCAATAGAACCTAAAATAGCGATTAAATCTGCTATAAGTTGTCCTTTACCCAGCTCGGGCAACACCGAAAGGTTGTTAAAGCTGGGACCTCGTGCTTTCACCCGTTTCGGCACATCTGTTTTCTCTTGTGTTACAAAATGAAAACCTAATTCTCCTTTGGGGTTTTCGGCACGAACATAGTATTCTTGCGCTTTTAAGTTTACCTTTTTTGGAACTAACCCTCGGGGATCGAAATCGGGTGTTCTTTTAAAATCTGTCTGAAGCCTTTGTAGGCACTGTTCTATAATTTTCACAGACTCTTTCACTTCCTCTACCCGTACTTTGTATCGATCCCAACAATCCCCGAGCATTCCCATCTCTCCTTTTCCGACTGGAATTTCAAACTCCAGTTCTGGATAAACACTGTACCCATCTACCCGTCGTAAGTCCCACTTAATACCTGAGGCTCTTAGCATCGGCCCACTGCATCCATAATTGATTGCAACGTCTGCAGGCAAAGCTCCGATATTCGCTGTACGTGAAATAAATATCTGATTATTGGAGAGCAAATCATCCAGCTCTACTAACTTAGGTTTGAAATAATCTACAAATTCCTGGCAGCGCTTTTCAAAACCTACAGGCAGGTCATAAAACAAGCCGCCCACCCAAATATAATTGTAGAGCATGCGCGATCCGGAAGCCCATTCCAACATATTCATAATATGCTCTCTATCCCGAAAACACCACATGAAAGGTGTAAAAGCACCAATATCAATTCCGTAAGTACCGATAGCAATCAAATGGGAAGCAATACGATTAAGCTCACAGACCAACACCCGTATATATTCCACTCGCTTAGGGAGCTTATTTTCAATCTTGAGCATACGCTCTACTCCCATCACAAAAGCATGGCTGTTGTTCATGGACGACAGATAATCTAACCGATCCGTAAACGGTATGGCCTTTCCATAGTTCATCGATTCGGCGTGCTTATCGAAACAACGATGGAGATATCCTAAATGCGGAACAATATCCTTCACCACTTCTCCATCTGTAATCAACTCCAGGCGTAATACACCATGTGTAGATGGGTGTTGCGGCCCCATATTGATCACCATTTCCTGCGAAGTTATCGCCGCAATCTTCTTCTTATAATTTTCCAGTCCTTCGTTATAACGCGTCATCTCCTTCTATTTAATAGCTATGCCATGATATGTTTCCGCATCTTCGTAATCCTTCCGCAACGGATATCCCTGCCAGTCGTCCGGCAGAAGAATACGTCTTAAATCTGGATGCCCTGTAAAAAATACCCCCATCAGATCGAACGCCTCCCGTTCGTGCCAATCGGCTGTACGCCAAACAGTCGCAACAGAGGGGACCTCGGGCAAATTATCAAACCGGCGGTCGTTCTCGATTTCGACTTTTAAGGTAAGTTGTGTTTGGTAAGGAATGGATGCCAGGTGGTATACGACACCAAACCGTTGTTCGGGGTGATAATCTACTGCCGAAATATTAGAAAGAAAATCAAAATAGTATCCCTCCGTATCGCGCAGCAAAAAAGCAGTTTCTACTAGGTTATCAATATGAATGACTAAGATAGGCTGCAAATGTTCTTCCTCTATACGAACAATAGCTTGTTCACCAATATTCTTAATTATTAAATCTGTTACTCTTGTTATCATGTACTACGGTGCTAATCGTTGTATAATCCAATCTCCCTGTTGGAAGACGTATTCGATACGGTCGTGCAAACGACTACTTCTACCTTGCCAAAATTCCACGCGAAGCGGGCTAACCAAATATCCTCCCCAAAAAGCAGGGCGTTCTATCGTAGTTTTCTCCGCATATTCTGTCGTCAATTCATCGACACGTGTTTCCAATACTTTTCTGTTAGTAATGACCTGACTCTGTGGCGAGGCAATTGCTCCTATCCGGCTTCCTTTGGGACGGGATGCAAAATATTCATCCGAATCTTCCGAAGACAACTTCTCTGCCCATCCCTCGATGCGTATCTGTCTCTGCAGTTCAGGCCAAAAAAACAAAAGACTAACTTTCTTTTGTTTCGACATAGCCTGTCCCTTTCTACTATGATAATTTGTAAAAAAGCTAAATCCTGAAGGTTTTATATCTTTCAAAAGAACGACTCTTGAAGAGGGAAAGCCGTCTTCTCCGACCGTTGCCAAGACCATTGCATTTGGTTCGACCACTTCCGCATAACGGGCGTCGTCAAACCAACGCTGAAACTGTTCGATCGGACTGGATAACACATCCTTTTCGTCCAATTTATATTTACAATAATCTTCCCGTATAGCTGCAATATCTTTATGGATAATGGACATGGGTTAAGTATGTTGATGCAAACACAAACTTAATCAAAAGCGACGGGATTCGTAAGGTGTACGGTACAAAAAATTGGTTTTTCGGGAAAAACAACCTATATTGATGCAAGTTTTAGTTAAACGAAAGGCTTCTTTATTATGTTCAATACGCACACACCCCAAAAAGGAAGTTTATTACTTTCTGAACCGTTTATGCTTGACAACAACTTCGAAAGATCGGTCATTTTACTTTGCGAACACGATGTTATTGAAGGAACAATGGGCGTTATTGTCAATAATCGCTCTTCATTGTTCTTATCGGATGTCATACCTGATATAGAAAATACACAATTTCCTTTATATATCGGAGGGCCAGTTGGCGTAGAAGCACTATTTTTTCTTCATAAAGTTCCAGAAAAAATTCAGGGAGGCATTGAACTTGTGGACGGTATTTACTTCGGAGGAGAATTCGAACAGATACGGATCCTCGTAAACGATCATCTCCTTCAACCCGATGAAATTAAATTTATTTTAGGTTATGCTGGATGGACCGCCGGACAACTGGACGATGAAATAGCACAAAACAGCTGGGCAGTACACAATAAATTTCCGACAGATCTACTTCTGCTTCAGGATGGCGAAGATTTATGGAAACAGGCACTTATCAGCCTAGGTCCGAAATATGCCCATGTCGCTAATTTCCCCAAAAGTCCCGACTTGAATTGAGGATTATCTCGAAATCTGACCTATTTCGCCTAGGTTGACAGTCTTGTGCTGTTTCCAATTACCTATTAACGATGTACACCCTCCTCATGCTGTACTTTATAGAATTTTGCACCAAATAAAAAGATAATGATGTAACATACAATAGGGAGATAGTAAGATGTCGCAATATTTGTATCCGCAACTAACCCCATTAAGAACGGAAAAACGGCGGCACCTACGACACCCATCGAGATAAATGACGATGCCTGTTGGGTATGCCCACCCAGATTTTTGAGCCCTAGACTAAAAATAGTCGGGAACATGATACTAAAGAAGAAATTGATAGCCAGCAGCGCGGCAAACGATATCCAGCCCCAGCCCTGCGCTACGATGACGCACATGACGACATTGGCTAATGCAAATATAGCTAACAGTTTATTTGCAGCAATATACCGCATCAAAAATGTGCCTATAAAACGTCCTAATAACATTGTTCCCATAAAAACTACAAGGTAGCTTCCCGCTTTTTCATCAGAGAACCCCATAACCTCATGTCCATAATTGATAAAAAATGCCCACGTGCCCCCCTGTGCTGCCGCATTAAAAAATTGTGCCATCACCGCCCACACAAAATGCCGATGCTGAAAGAGCTTTTTATCTGGTGCCACATCAATATTGACAGCGTCAAGATCTACCTCTTCGGACGATTTATGGGGATCGACCAACGTCGGGATTCTTACAAAAGAAAAGCATATAGCTATCAAGAGAATAACCGTCCCTATCCCTATATAGAGGTTCTTAACCGAATCCAATCCATCGGTCGGAATATCGTAGCTCCCACGTAATAAAAAATACGTTCCCAATGCCGGACCAATCATGGTACCTACCGCATTAAAAGCTTGTGCAAAATTAACCCTTCTATCGCTGCTCCGCTGATCCCCTAGAGATGCCATAAAAGGATGTGCAACGGTCTCCAATGTCGCCAGACCACAACCAAGGACAAACAGGGCTATTCTAAAAAAACCAAACGATTCCGCATCAGCTGCTGGCACAAAAAGAAAAGCGCCGGTCGCAAATAATATAAGCCCTAAAAGTACACCGTATTTATAGCCAAATTTTTTCATAAACATCCCTGCAGGGATACTCATAATAAAGTAAGCACCAAATATGGAAAACTGAACCAATCCCGAATCAGCCTTTGAGACATTTAAAACTGTTTGAAAATGCTTATTGAGCACGTCACCCATCGTGATGGCAATACCCCAAAACATAAATAAGGACGTCACGAAAATAAGTGTAATCATATACTTATTCTCTGTAAAAGATATTTTTTCTTTCATTTGTTTGGTTTATAAAATTCTGTTTAAATTGATTTAGCAAGCTCCTTTTCCCAAAGATAGCCCGATCCCAATAAAGCTGCGTCCTCCCATAATGCACTTTGGTACAACTCCACCTGCTTATTGTCTAATTTTGTTTTCAACTCATCGACAAATAGATCAAGACACCGAGCAATATTTCCACCTATAATGACTGTTGATGCAGATTCTGCATGTATAAAATCATTGAGAAAGATAGCCAGATGTGTAGCAAATTCACTAAAAATCTGCTCTTTCCACGGATCTTGGCCTTTTGCAAGTGCTTCAACACTTTCCAACTGTCCACCAGACAATTCCCGGTATCTATGCATAAACCATCTAGAAGATATATAATCTTCCGCGATCCCTTCCTTCATTGGTCTTATCGCCCAAAAAACATCCTTACATGCTCCGTGGTCAGACACCGCAGACCCTAATCCGGTACCTAATGTGATCCCTACTACTTTTGTTTCGGTTAAACCCGATCTATACACAACCTCTCCTTGTAAGAAAGCTTCTGCATCGTTTCTAAACAATATGTGTTCTTCGGATATACCTAATATCGTTGCAAGTTCCTTTTTAACGTTTACACCGTACAATGCATCGTATTTATTCAATTCTTTAATATAGGAGATCCCTTCTGTATAGTCAAACGGGCCCGGCATAGCGATACCTATACGGACATAATCCTTGTTGATCTCGTCAACAAAGTGGTAGAGAAAATTTGCCCAGGCGTTGATAACAGTTTCAGACGAAGCATGCGAATCTACCCTCATACGTCTTTGGGATCCAGCCCGTATCCGTCGCTCGTTCCAAACTACCTCTCCCGCCGCTATATGCGATCCACCAATATCTACTCCAATAATTTTTCTTTCGTTTGTATCCATAACTGTATTAGCTCAAATCGTTTTACAATTATATAAAACGTTTTAGCAAAATCAAAAAAGAACTTGAAAATATTTTAGTGCCCCGAAGAATCACGTGGTATAAAAGTGGTTGGCAATACTATTTTTTGTGCACTTTTATCCACATCAGCAGTTCTTTTATTCAATCTAGACAACAATAAATTGATAGCATTTTCTGAAATAGACTCGATAGGTTGTGCGATGCTTGTAATGGCAGGAGTGTACATTTCGAAGAGTTCATAATCGTCAAAACTGACGATAGCTATATCTTCTGGAATATTCAATCCCAGTTGTTTCATGGCTTTGAGACCACTCACACAAATATAATTCGTAGAAAAAATGATAGCTTCTATGTTATTTCGCTTCCTTTCCAGAAAGGACAGCAGATGTTTCTCTCGTTCTAAACTATCTACTGGCGTAATCTCTTTGATAATAGGTCTCAAATTATTATCTTGGATCGCTTGTTCGTACCCCGATAATCTGTCCAGCATTTGACTCTGTAACGAGCTTAATGTAATAAATGCTATATTTTTATACCCTTGGTCGATAAGATATTGTGTAGCAGAATAAACACTATCATAGTTATTGACCAATACATGGTCTGTTTCCACATTATCCAAATATCGATCTAGCACGACCACAGGCTTTCCCGATAGGCGCAATGCATTGATTTTTTCCTCGACCCCCTCCGGCGGAACAATAATATAACCATCCACATGCTTATCTTGATAGATTTCTATCAATTCTCTTGTTTTGGCAGCATCGTTCTCCGTACTGGAATATATAATCCTATAACCATTTTTATAGGCTTTTTCTTCTATTTCTTTTGCTATCGCCGAAAAAAATGGAAAAGAAATATCCTCCACAATGAGCGCTATGATATTGGACTTGCCCGTTCGTAAACTTCTGGCCAATGAATTAGGTTTATAGTCAATTTCTTCCACGTAATCCATGACTTTTTTCACCAATTTATCGCTGATTCTTTTCTCCTGTGCTTTTCCATTCAAAACAAAGGATACCGTTGTTGTCGATATCCCTAAGTGTTTTGCAATACTAGTGATTGAAATTTTCTTGCTCACGATTAAACGCTTTATCCATGTATTCCATTAGTCGATATATGCGTGCTAAAATGATTTTGCCGCATATTTACAAACTTAGATAAATTTCTTTTATATGCAATAGTTCCAGTTATTGAAGATAAGATACACTATGCAGGCACACCTTCCCGCTCCTGTTTAAATTGTTCCACAATACACTGTCGGTGTCGCGTTCCCCACGCCGCCAGACTGTGAATAACCGGAAGCAACTCTACACAATAGTCGGTGAGTTCATAGACAACCGATATTGGCTGCTCGGAGATTACCGTTCGTTTTACCAATAAGTTCATTTCCATATCTTTCAATTCCCTACTGAGCATTTTTCCAGAAATCCCCTTTACCTCTTTTAGTATCTCTGAATAGCGTCGTTTGCCAAAACCCAGTAACGAGATAATAGTAATCTTCCATTTACCGTTCAACACATCCATCGTATCGTGTACCGCGGCAATGTGTTTGTCGCAATTTGAATATTCCTGTCCTTCACAGGGTACACTCTTTATTTTTTTTTCCATAAAATGTCACTTAGTTACTCGAATGTCACTATTACTTTTTGTCCCTTGGTTACAAATTTACACCAAATCATCGGATATTTGCATAGGTTTTATAAAAATTAAAATTACAGATGGAATTACAAGACGCGTTATCATGGCGTTATGCCGTGAAGAAATACAAAGAAGCTACCGTAGCGGACGACAAAATCCGTCGCATATTAGAAGCGACTAACCTCAGTGCATCTTCAGTAGGCATACAACCCTATCGAGTCATCGTTATCAAAGATAAAGACCTGCGTGCCGAACTGGGAGCAGGTTCTTTTAATACCCAGATCACAGATGCATCACATTTACTCGTATTCGCAGCATACACCAATATTGATCAAGGTATTATTGATGACTTTATGACACGCACCGCTGCTATACGTTCGGTACCTGTAGAGCAACTTGTCGATTTCAAGAATAAACTGGAAAGCTTCTTGCTGCCGCGTACAGCCGAGGAAAACTTTCAGTGGACTTCCCGTCAAGCCTATATCGGACTCGGCACAGCTTTAATTGCCGCAGCTGCCGAACAAGTGGATTCCACACCGATGGAAGGTTTTGATTCAGCACAGGTAGATCGTATTCTCGGTTTGACCGAAAAAGGTCTGCGGAGTGTGGTGCTATTGTCGTTAGGTTATCGCGACGAAGAACAAGATTGGCTAGCACCCCTTAAAAAAGTTCGGTTACCGGTTGAAGAATTTGCTCCACAAATAGGTTAAATAGGCCATTATTGCAAAAGCATTTCCCCAACCACTATGCTGTTCGGGAATGCTGATAGTACAAAAGCGGCTTACAAATTTTAAAACCCGAAACTATACCGTATATCAGTTGTTCTATGGATAGTATTAAAAAAGACGATATGAATACGAACGATAACAAAGAAAGATCGCAAACAGACCGCGAACGAGGCGTTGCGGAAAATGAAGAAGCGAATTATAGCGGCTTTCCTCAAGAGGATTCTACGGAGCAGGTTGATAAGAACGATATCAAAGAAACTGAGCGATCTGATAAACGCGACAAAGTGGGTGGTGATCTTGCGGGTAACGCAGCGGGGAATACACCTCCCGACGAAGAAGAATAATAATGGGAATAACATTTTTTGCGTAGTTTTCATTACATTTACGCCATGAGCAACAATGATATCATGAAAAAGCTCCGTGTCGCTTTAAAATTTACAGACGACGATATTATCGAAGTATTATCTCTGGTAGATTTCAAGGTGACCAAAACGGAGCTGGGTGCAATATTCCGCAAAGAAGACCACCCGAATTTTAAGCCTTGTGGTGATCAGATATTGCGAAATTTCCTTAACGGGCTGATTATTTATAAACGCGGCCCCAGACCTGACCCGCGCTCGAAAACTTAGATTTATCTCGAAATACGCCTTGTCGAATACCTTTCGAATTCATTTTTTCTTCTTTTTCTTTTTACCTAACCAGACATAGAAGCCTGTTATGGGCAAAGAAGCGCAAATGAGACTAGCAAAAAAATAGAGCCACTTGGTAAGTAGTCCTCCGATGTATCCGGTATGTAAACCATAGTTTGCGCGCATAAACCAGTTTGCAGCATCCTCCTCGTCCATAGGCACATCCGAAGTAGATAATAACGATAAATTCTCTCGATCAAAAAAGAGTACACGCCAAGTTCCGTTATGCATATCGGTACATGCATATATAGCCTTATCGGTATCTTTAGGAAAGTGGATACTGATCTCCAATGGGTTGTATTTCCCTATCTCCCGCGTCGTTTTATACCAAGCAGCATCTACCTTTTCTTCCATATCAGTCGGGATATCGTTTGCCCATTCTTCTATAACATATGTAGGCGAATTCCCCCCCCTTCTCTCCTCCTAAAATCGAAAATACCGTTTCCCTAACCACCATAAACCCCATTACTAAACCGGTGAACGCCATCAGTAGACCCAATAAAAGTGAATAGAATCCCAGTACATTATGGAGGTCATAATTGATCCGCTTCCATTTTCCTTTCCAATGAATAGTGAATGCCTGCTTCATCTGGCGCTTATTCCATTTCTTCGGCCACCAAAGCACAACACCGGTCAATAATAGACAGCCAAAAATCAGCGTTGCCCACGATACCACCGGTCTGCCTATCTCCGGAGGTAGCCACAGATTACGATGTCCCTCATCTATCTCATGAAAAAAATCTTCATGATCGATAAGCGCAAGTACCTTTCCCGAATACGGGTTAGCGTAAATCAAGGAGTCCGAATTATCGGGTGTAATTTTTACCGGTGCATCGTCACCATAGTACCAAATTCTGCGGATATCCATATCCGGTAGTTGTTGTCCAACTCGTCGGCCTATTTCAGAAGGGGGAAGAAGATTCTCCTCCCCCAGATTTTCTACATTCCACCAGGGGCGGGATAGTTCCGTGATTTCCTTTTGAAACACCAAAAGACAGCCCGTCAGACTGATGAGCACCACTGGAATCCCCGATACGATACCGATCCACAAGTGGAACCAGTCGTTTGCAACCCGCCACCAAGCCTTATTCTTTTTTTATTCAAGGCTATTTTATTTCAATTTATCAATGCGGGAAAATGAATTGTAGCCGCCCTGTATGCTCAGGCCTTTACTTACTTTATCTGTCGCAGAGTCGTATACCCAAATGTAGTCCGTCCCTTCTCCGGTTAACACGGCGATATAGGCTTTACCATTTTCCACATAGATATTTCGTTCTCCGGATTCCCCAGAAGTGATTTCCGTTAATTTACGAACTTCTTTTCCGGTTTCGAGATCAATAATCGTATAACCGTACTTCTCATTTTCATATCCCTCAGTTTCCTGCAACTTCAAAATAGCCTTTCCATTGCCCAAATCCATAAACGTTCCTGCTGCGTAGCTGTTTATTCCGAATATGTTCGAAGACTTTCAACTTAGCAGAACGTAAAAGATAACGTTCATAGGAAGTATTGATCTCTAGACTATGGCGTCGTTCCCATAAGGATTTGAAAATATCTTGCACAAGTTCTTTCGCAACCTCTAAATCGTCGGTGTGTTTGTAACATATGGCAAAAACCTTTTCCCAGTAATTGTTGTATATCTCGGTAAAAGTTGTTTCGTTGATGGTCAACGACGGTGATTCGGCTATTTCAAGCATTTCGATAGTTTCAGCGTGTTGCGGCAAATATAACTATTTATAATTAATCTAAACAATAGTAATAGCTTATTTACCACTGTGCCCGTTCATATTGCACCGGCCAGTCTATTTTTACTTTTAATTCGTGAGCAGCTCTCAGTGGAAAATGTGGATCCCTTAAAAACTCACGGGCTATCATAATTAAATCCGCTTCCTCATTAACCAAAATTGATTCCGCCTGTACAGCATTGGTGATCAATCCCGCCGTGGAGGTCAATGCACCGGTTTCCCGTTTTATTTTTGCGGCAAAAGGTGTTTGATAAGCCGGTCCAACTACTATTTTTTGATGGCTTACCACACCGCCACTGGTCACGTCCATCACGTCTACCCCTTTATTTTTTAAGATTTGTGCGAGTGCAGCGGCATCATCAGGCGTCCATCCACCTTCCGCCCAATCCGAACCCGGAATACGTACAAACAAAGGCTTCTCTCGGGGCAACACCGACTGCACTCCATCCAGCACCTCCAGTAATAAACGAATTCTGTTTTCGAAACTACCACCATACGAATCCCTACGTTGGTTACTCAAGGGTGATAGAAATTGATGAAGTAGATACCCGTGTGAAGCATGAATTTCGATAACATCGAATCCTGCTTTTACCGCCCTTTCGGTAGCAGTTTTGAAATCGTAGACCACTTTTAGAATCCCCTCCATATCCAAAGCAAGAGGTTTGGGGTAATTATCCGCGTAGGGAATTGCTGTGGGAGCGACAGTCTGCCAACCGCCGTCTTCCGGTTTCACTTCATCACGTCCCTTCCACGGAACCATCGTGCTGGCTTTTCGCCCTGCATGCGCCAACTGAATACCGGGAACAGCACCTTGCTGCTTGACAAAAGCATTAATTTGTGCCAGCTTTTCTATCTGCTCGTCTTTCCACAGTCCCAAATCGGAAGATGATATCCTAGCTTCGGGCGAGACACCGGTTGCTTCCACCAAAATCAACGCGGCGCCACCTACAGCAAAACTACCGAGGTGCACCAAATGCCAATCGCTAGCAAAGCCATCCACGGCGGAATATTGACACATCGGTGAAACGATGATTCTGTTTTTTAACGTAACTCCTTTTATAACTATCGGACTGAATAATTTGGACATGCTGTTATTATCTAAACAATAAATTCTGTTGTTTTATTAATATCCGAAGTTACTGACAAAGGCATTCTTTATCAAGCAGGAATGTGGACAACAAGTCATAAAACAACTTCCGTATATCAGGAGGCAATCTATTCCTACCTATGGCTGGCTTAACCATTCCAATATATTGCGTAACAACCCTACATGATCTTGCGCATCCATATGATTCATTCCTCGTTTTTCACTATTTATACCTTTTAATAACGCCGTAAAAGGAGAAGCATCAGCAAAGATACATACGCGGCCATTGCCACATTTCAATAGGGCTCCATTCGCAAGATTTACACCCGATATATAAGGGATATCGGGCTGGATAGTGTGCTCCATATCCTTCGTCTTTGAAGGCAAATATAGGCGATACGCATCACCCAATATCGAAAAAACTTCCGCTTCTTGTGGAGGAATAAAACCACTCCCAACCCAACATCGCAACTGGTTGATCTTACGCCCTTCCCTATCGGTAACGGCCGAAGGAAGTAAATTTCCTATCTCCCTATTGAACAACTCCGCTTGTCCATCCATACGGTGAGTGACACCATTGATAACATTAAAACCAAATCGTTCTGCCAAACTTCCTACCGCACCGGCACTCGGCATCTCATCTGTAATAATGAACAGACCGCCGCCATCGTCGTGTACCCAGCGATAAAGAGTTTCAATTTCCTCTTCACTATAAATAGATGCATTGGGAAGATCCCAGTCAGAAGGATGGCTTAACGCATTCACCGTTACGAATACGTTAGCCTTCGCTAAATTTTCTGCACTAATAACCGTTTTATGATCTTCAAGTCGATATCCTTCTGCCTTCGCCACATCAGCAAAGCCTTTATATTGTCCGGAAAGCGAAAAAGCATTGTAATGGTGCTGATCGAAGAAGATCAGCGGACCATCCTTTCCCGGAAATAGCGTATGTTCCAGCCGAACCTCAAAGCGCGGATCAGAAACCGATTGCGCCATCAAGAGGACGGGCAGAAAAAACGACATTACTAAAAATTGTATAGTTTTCATGATCTCTATTTTTCTTTAAACCAACGATCATCCTCAAAACACTGCATCGTTACCCCTTTACCTTTCCCTTCGTAGAAGGTTACCGGCATAGCGGCCTCTCGATTTACAAACTCTTGGTCTGTAACACATTCCAACGGTATACGCTTACCATCCCAATCTTGAACCAATACGAGACGCTCGCCATCCCAAACGACATTGATAACGTGGGTATTGTCCCGTTCGAAATAATATTTCCCTATATATTGATTTGCCAATGCAGATGTTAGCGATTTTCTTTGTGTAGGATCGAAATCGACCTTCGTCAAATCCACACGATCCAGAATTTTCACAACAGTAGGTTCTGCAGCATCAAATGCCAATTTATACTGCTCTTCCAGTGACTCAAAGGTCAACTCGCCCGTCCTTTTTAATTGGTATCGTCGGTCATCCCATACCTGTCGAGCTTGCAGTTCATTACCTTTCACTTCGAATTGGATGTAGGCTACTCTATTCGGAAAGCGGTAAAAGCCTTCAAATTGCTGTAACGAGGTTTGCTTTGCAGAAGGAGCAACCGACGGATTTCGATTACCTATCGCGACCTGCCATCCACATAGCCCTATAAGAGCCACGATTACCCAAAGTTGTTTTTGATTCTTTGTCATATTTATCCTTGTTTTAGTGTATGAGACAAGGATAAGCAACTCGCTATTTACAAGCCTCCGTCTGGATAAATCTGTACTACAAAATTATTATTGTTGTTGCAGATACTGCTTTGGCGTCATGCCAACTACCTGTTTAAAGGCCATATAAAAGGTAGTTTTAGAATTAAATCCTGACCGAATAAAGATTTCCTGAATAGTATAATTGTTTCGTGTATTTTCTGCCAGCAACTGTTGTGCATGACGAATACGGTAGGCATTTATGAACTGGTAGAAATTTAGGTCGACACCAGTGTTCAGTACATACGAAAGCTCATGAACAGACAATCCAATTTTATCGGCCAATAGTGGCAACGTTAATGTGGGGTCCAAATAAGGTTTATCATTATCCATTACGTTAAGCAGTCTTTCCCTAAAAAATCCCACCTGTTCTGCTGTCAGCCGCTCCTTGTCCTTACACATTACCGCTTCCTTTATAACGGGTACCTGCTTATCTATGAGCTGATAAATTGCCGTCTGCGATAATGCATAATAACTAAAAAACAGGATACCTAGCAGATACAACCCATCTACCATTGGCGATAGCACAGGCACAAAACGGACAACCAGCGATAAAACACCCAACAGGAGTATCCCCCACCAGATATTAAGTACCCATTGCAGATCCACACCATGGAAGTCAGCGGAAATTTTTTTCAGTAATGCACGATGTTTACGTAACAGTACATACGTCCAAATACCATAGGCGAAGAGCTGAATGTACAAAAAATAACGTATCGCGTAGACCAAGAAATCAGGTAATACATAGCCACCTGGAAGCAACGGGATAAGTAATAAAGTCGGAATAAAGTGAAGAAAATATTTGTAAGGCGACTGATCCGGAGAGATATACAGATTTATAGCGACAAAAAAACTAGGTAATATTGCCCATCTACCGCATTCCAAAAACGATAACAGCATCCCATTCCCATGCAGATTAAGCACCTCTAGCAAAAATTGAATAAACACACTTGCCAGAAAAAAACTACAGATTCCGAGAAACAGATTAGCCTTTTTGTTGACTTTCGGCAGGTTGAAAAACAATAGAAAAGATAGCAGCCATAAACTACCACCACACAATCCATACATTAAAACTTTGTATACCATACGTGTTTTATAATCTGTTAAAGATAAGCGGTTCGCGTGAGATATTTAGCCATCTGTATCCAGACGGACCACAATAAAAACGCCCGAGGTTACACACCTCGAGCGTTAAATTATAAATAAAATGACAAGCACTAGAGCTAGTCTATTCATGTCAAGAGCTGAGCCGCTTCGTCATCCACTAGAAAAACGAGGCTTCCCGTAGCCGGTTTTAAAAGTTGAGATGGATACAATTGCGGATTGCTCTCTCCCTGCAAAACCTCCCGTAAGGCCTTGGCCTTTTTCTCTCCAAACGCAATCACTACGATTTGGTCCGCCTTATTGATAAACGGAGCCGTCAGCGTAATCCGATACATATCCTGTGGCACCAAAAAATAGGCATCCACCCATTTATCTTTTTCATGGAGTACTTCCGTACCTGGAAACAACGATGCCGTATGTCCATCATCTCCCATTCCCAAAAAAATAAAATCGAGCCGTGCACTATCTCCTAATTTCTCCCGTAAGATTTGCTCGTAAGTCTGCGCATAATCTGCTGCATCTACACCTACTTTATACATCGGAAAAATGTTGGATCCTGGAATAGGAACGTGATTAAGCAGCGTTTCGTAAGACATCTTTGCATTACTCAAATTGTCGTCGAGCGGCACCCATCTTTCGTCGCCCCAAAACACGAACACCTTATTCCAATCCACCTGTGATTTATAGGCTTCGGTAGCTAATAATTTATGCAAATCAACGGGAGAAGAACCTCCAGTCAATGCCACAGAAAAAAATCCCTTTTCATCTATATTTTTTTTTGCCGCGTCGACAAACAGCTGTGCCGCTGTTTCAAAAATTTGCGCTTTACTTTTAAACTGTTTTACCATTATTCCTCCTTTAAACTTCCATTATTGTTTATAACCAACGATGTCCTTGTCTGCTCAACAATTCATCAGCTGCTTCTGGCCCCCAGCTTCCCGCAGGGTAAGTGTGCATCGGCGAATACGTTCCGTTTTCCCACTCTTCCTGAATCGTAGCGATAATATCCCAAGCTTCCTCTACCTGATCCGATCGCATAAACAACGTCGAGTCTCCATCGAGCGCATCTATCAGCAAGGTTTCGTATGCTTCCGGGCTATCTGGCGCACTCTCAAAATAATCAAACACCATTTCAACAGGGTTTAACGTCATATCCAGACCTGGCTTTTTCGCCATAAACGATAAGCGAATATCCATTTCAGGTTGGATATTGATCGTCAATTGATTCCGTTGTAACCTATCCGTACCATTTACAAATGTTTTGTTTGGCACTTCCTTAAAGTTTACAATCACACAGGATTTCTTCTGTGCCATACTTTTGCCGGTACGCATATAGAAAGGTACCCCTTGCCACCTCGGATTATCAATATAAAACTTCATGGCTACAAATGTCTCCGTATTCGAATTAGAATCTACTCCTGGTTCCTGTCTGTAAGCCTTTTTTGCCTTTCCATTTATTTCACCATCTGTATATTGTGCACGAACAGTGTAATGATTGATATCTTCCGGTTTGATCCGGCGTACGGTTTTTAGTATTTCCGCCTTTTTATCCCGAACTAAAGAAGACTCAAATTCAACTGGAGCGTCCATAGCAACCATACAGAGAATCTGTAAGAGATGGTTTTGAATCATATCACGCAGTGCACCGGAATGGTCGTAATATCCGCCCCGATCTTCCACCCCCACCTGTTCAGCCACGGTTATCTGAACTGATTCAATATGCCGATTGCTCCACAGCGGTTCAAAAACCGTATTTGCAAAGCGAAAAGCCAGAATATTCTGTACGGTTTCCTTGCCCAGGTAATGGTCAATGCGATAAATCTGTTCTTCTTGAAAATTTTGATTTAATAGTTGATTCAGGGCAACTGCAGAAGCCTTGTCATAACCGAAAGGCTTTTCGATGATAATGCGGTCTTTTTTGACTTCGTCGGCCATACCAGCCTTCTTTAAGCTAGACGATACGGAATCGATAAAATTAGGCGCTACCGATAGATAAAAAAGACGGTTTGCGCGGTTTTCGCAAGTTACATCGAATGCAGTCAGTTTTTCGTTCAGATGAAGGAATGAATTTTCATCCGTGATATCAAAATTTAAAAAGGTAATTTTTTCGCTAAAACTCGTCCACTGTTCTTCCGTGAACTGCTTATTGCGTGAAAACTCCTTTAAATTTTCCAGGACATATGCCCGAAATCCCTCTTGATCGAACGGTTTTCTACCCAAAGCAATGATTTGGAAATGCACAGGCATCCATTCATCAATGAATAAATTAAAAAAAGCCGGGAACAATTTCCTTTTCGCGAGATCACCTGTTCCACCAAATACCACAATGGATGTTGGTGCTGTTGTTCTGTCGTGTGTCATCTTACGGTCGCTAAAATTTAGTCCCAGTGGGCATGAAAAAACCTAAATCCAATCTAGCTACAGCGAAATCGTTGTCTGCGATTCCAAAATTGTATTTAATCATTTTTTTAAATTAGTTAAATATGGAAGTCCAAATATATTGAAACTTGTATGCTATTATGCAAAAATTCTTTTTTTTACCCATATTTGACCAATATTAAAAGCTATATGCTATACTTCCAAGCACGTTTCGGGACATCATGGGATTGACTGTAGACCATCCCTTGAAATACGTTTCGTCCGTCAGATTATTCGCTTTCACAGCCAGCTCGTAATTTTTATAACGATAAGATACACTCGCATTAACCAAGGTATAAGCTGGAACAGTAAATGCGCCTGTAGGTAGACTGTTGGTAATCAGGTTTTTCCCAGCGTGGTTAACCCCCGCTCCAATACCTACACCATGCAATAGCCCACGCCTAATTGTATAATTCGCCCAGAAATTAAATAAGTTCTTCGGTCCCGCTTCCGTTGGGCGTAGATTATTAACGGTTGTAGCGGCTCTCGTCAGCTTGCTGCTGTTGTTGCTATAGCTCAAAATAACGTCCAAACCTTCCATCGGAGCAGCTGTCAGATCAAATTCAAACCCACGGCTCAAACGTGTTCCATCCTGTACCGTAATATTATAGAACTCGCCATCACGTTCAATGGACTCCGGTCTGGTAATATTGCTGACAGAAATATCATAATAACTTGCTGTCAATCCAACCCGGTCATTAAATAAATTAAACTTCACCCCCGCTTCCCATTGTTCGGCTTGCTGTGGTTTGAAATCGCCCGAGACATCCGGTAAAGGTTGTACTATCGGTGCCACATTTTTGAATCCATTCTGATAATTACCGAAGAACGATATCCGATCTTTCATAAGCTCGTACACGATCCCTGCCCGTGGCGAGAAAGCAGTCTGACTATATCCACCTGTCGTTGTGTCCGCATCAAAATTATACGTTCCTTTGTTATCAAAGTAATCCACACGTAGTGCGAGATGGACATGAAGAGCAGGTGTCACATCCAACACATTGGACACATAACCTCCCAACACGCCGTTCCGGCTACGGTTATTTGTTTCAGCACCATTGGAGGCAGCGATAGCTTGATCGATGAATGCCGCATTGAATTTGTAGTAGTCCGGATCATCATAGGACGTATTTATTTTATCTACCAAAACGTAGGGCGAGTTGTGTGTTACCGCCTGCTGGAAGAGATAATCAATACCGATCAACGTACGGTTACGCATTGTTCCGATCCGGTAATCCCCCACAAAATTCTGCTGTGCATTGAAGACTTTCGCCACATAATCCTGATCTCCGGCATAACGGCTGATCAACGTATCGTTGCCTGGTTCCAGGTACATCACATATTGGAAATAACCATCAGATTTCCGTTGATTGAAACTGACCGTCGTATTGGATGTCCAGCGGTCATCCAGACGATAGTTTACGTTTCCACGAATATTGGCGACCGGATTCTTAAATGTCACATCGTTATGCGTATACGATTTATCGAAATCAAATTGCAGCTCGGATGGTGTACGTGCAAAAAGGTCGCGACTTCTATTTAGAAATACCATCAAGGGGTTGGTCGCTTTACTTTGGTAAATTTCAGCATCGAGCTGGATATCCAAATGCTCGTTGGCCCGATATAATAAAGATGGAGCAATGAAGAAAGATCTGTTGAATCCGGCATCCTGAAAAGTACCCGTGCTTGTAAAGGCTGTATTTACACGTCCTAACCATTTATGATCCTTCGAAAGCGGACCGTATACATCTGCCGTTACCCGATGTTGGTCAAAAGATCCAAAAATATAATTTACACGTCCACCAAGGGTATCCAGCGGCTTTTTCGTTACATTATTGATCAAACCACCAAAGCCGATAGCCGCTCCACCAAACAGTGATCCAGAGGGGCCCTTAATCACTTCAATTGTTTCCAGATTTGCTGGATCGGGACTTCCGCTGGCAATACTTACTACACCATTGACCATAGCAACCTGCGTTGTAAATCCACGTAATGTATAATAAGACGATCCATCTCCCGGGCGACCTGTCGCACCCCACAGCTGGTCCACACCAGAAACATTCGCCAAGGCATCGTCAAAACTTGTATTTACCTGGCTCTGCAACAGCTCCTTCGTAATAACAGCGTACGACTGTGGATTCTCTAGATTGCGTAAAGGCATCTTGGCCACATAGGGACTAGTTTTCCGCGTATACGTATTCCGTATCCCATAAATATTGATTTCCTCCAAAGAGGCGCGATTTTCCGTTAAGTAAATTGTCGGAATTTGCAATCGACCACCTGGGCGAATATAGATTTCACGGGACAATGGCTTTATGCCTACCGCAGATATCGCAAGCATATATCTTCCCGTATCGATATCGTTGAACGTATAATTTCCCTTTGCATCGGTATAGGAGGTCTTTCCCAGACCATTTATATTGACCGTGATACCAGCAGCAGGTTGGCTATCCGCAGATAGAATTTTCCCGTATATTTTTACTTTTTGTTGAGCATACAATAGCGTATGGGCAAGAACACATACAGCAATTAAGATTTTTCGCATAATAAATCAGAATAATTATTTAGAACAATTAAAAATTTTGCTAATTTAGACTTATTCTAGACAACAAACAAATCAATATCAAATTTCGTATATAAAAAGCAATTTGGATCATTATATGAAAGCTAAAAAAATACGACAATGAATGAATTTACACTTGGGAAATTATTACTTTTAATTATCTTTCGAGGCAATTCAAGACATTCACTATGGTTACGACACTCGCTGTTATCTCTACAATCTTCATTCTTTTAAGTGTATTGCCGTTTATCCAACATCAGCATTGGTTATTCCGCGTAGCCGAATTTATCAAAATACAGCTCGTTATCCTACAAATTATTGCCTTCGGCATAACGATGATATATGTAGAGGATAGTATCTGGCTTTGGATAGTTCAAACCGTCCAGTTCATACTGATTGTCTACCATATCTACATCTTAATGCGGTACACCAAATTCTGGAAAAAACAAAAGCCTTCCAAAACATCATCTAGTTCCGATAAAATAAACATCATTTCCTGCAACATCTATCAATTCAACAGCGAATACCATCGCTTTATCGAGCTGATCGAGCAGGAGCAGCCAGACATTTTTGTTACGATGGAGAGTAACGCTGACTGGGAAAAAGCATTGCAGCCCCTAGAAAAGGACTATCCCTATCAAAAGAAGGTGCCTTTGGAGAATACCTATGGGATGCATCTTTACACGAAATTAAAGGTTCACAATATACAGACCCATTATTTCGTTGCGGACGACGTACCCAGTATAGAAGCTGAACTCGAAACAAACGATGGCCATCGCTTTATTTTCTTTGCAGTACACCCACCCCCACCAAGCCCAACGGAGGAAGATAATTCCAAAGAAAGGGACGGCGATTTGCTAGCAGTAGCGAAAAAAGTGAGAGACTATGCATTACCCGTTGTGGTCACGGGCGATTTCAATAATGTCGCATGGGCAAGATCCTCTATTTTGTTTAAGAAAACCAGTGAACTTATCGACGCACGTATTGGAAGGGGCATACTATCAACCTTTCATGCCAAATACTGGTTTTTTCGGGTTCCGTTAGACTTATTATTTCACAGTACAACGATAATAATAGATAAGCTATTTATTTATCCATCCGTCGGTTCCGATCACTTTCCAATAGGCTGCACTTTCCACATTGACCTCGAATCAGACGATCAGGAAGAAGAAGTAAAGCATCTCGAAAACGGAGAAATGCAGGAGGTTGACGAATTTATTGCTGACGGAAAAGCAGAAGAAAGCGAAAACCGTTAGACGCCAATGTGAGCCTAAAGCTGGTCAAGTCGGAAAAATCAGATCCGGTAATTACCGATTTTGCAAGGGAAGCTCAGTAAAAAAATACCCCTAGAACACTTCTCCTAACCCCAGTCTAAAACCCCGATACCCTTTACTTACCCCATAGTCGATGGCTATATTCGTCCCAGACTTTTTGTTGAACTTGATCCGTGCTCCAGCCCCCGTACCTACATTCCAGTTTCCGAAAAGGTGTGTATTCGGTCCGCTAACACTCGTTACATTAGCAAACAGGACGAATCCGAAAATCCCATTACGCGTAATATCCCGACGGTATTCCGACTCCATATAGAATAAGGACTTACCTCTGTATCTACTCAGGGGAAGTCCCCTTCCCGAGCTATTGTACGGATCCCAGTTTAACGTCGGAAGGTCCAGATAAGGCACTTTAGTATTGAAGACCGTCCAGAAGAAATTGCGGACAGCGATCATGTTCTGCTGATTTGGATTATCCGTAAGTCTATGGTATCTTCTCACCTCGAGATATAAAGATTGCCAGTTCTCCGTACTTCCCATAAACGTTGGATTTACACGAAATTGCAAATTCGCAAAATTTCCATCCCACGTATTAATGGAATTCGCTCTAGTATCAAAAATAAGATTTAAGCTTAATCCGGAAGAAATACTGGATCCGTTTTGTGCCGTCCCATATGGATATTTCGTAAAATCAGCTATCGAAATCTCACTTTTGCTCCGAATATCGGCACGATAATCCAGATCGTATCCCAGCCCCATAAAAAAACCACCGTCAATACGTTTAAGGACATGCTGATAAAACCTGACATATGTATAATCCAAATTGATTTTGTCGTTATGGCCATATTGCTTACCCAACCCCCATATTTCATGGGGGAATTTCAGTAACCGTATATCGCCATCGATAACCCATTTATTTTCCTTAAGCCATATGTAGGATCGGATAGGTAAACCAAACCGCTGCTTAAAATTAGTGTAGGGCGTAAAGTTTACGCGTGACATATGGGTGTCTTCCCGTTCGCCGAGATAGAAGCCCGCAGTCGTCGAGGTAATCAATGCATAACCGCCACCGGGCACACTCGTGGAAAAAGGTAAAAATGAAAAATAAACCTTTTTTCCTATACTGTCTTGCCCTTGAGGAGGCGTAATACCAAATACCTGACGACCGATATCGATCAGATCCCGCTGTTCGCTGGTGTCCGAACGGACAGGCGTAATCTCAATCTCATTTACAGGCCGTTGTGCATTCACACGCAAAACAACCGTCAAACTAGCCCATAACAACAGCCAGTTATATTTCCTCAGCAACAGCATCTCACAATTCAATAGCGCAGATAGCTTTTACTTTTAAGGGTTCGTACTAAAAATGGATCCGTTCGCGATCAGCGCCCGTCGATTCATTTTGAGTATATCCACGACCCATTCTGCGAAATCTTCCGGCTGCAACACTTTATCCGGGTTACCATCCGTTAAACCACCTTGGATACTCATATCCGTGGCAATCGTGCTCGGCGTTAGGGTCACTACCCGGATATCATCTTTTCGCCATTCCGCCATCATCGACTGTGATAGTGAAATTACCGCGGCT